>ENA-ORXI01001664-ORXI01001664.1-sediment-metagenome-genome-assembly--contig:-NODE-1664-length-17034-cov-4.055022_pt1 | contig 17034 bp, 13 predicted proteins | sample MGYA00237861_ERZ511468 | MGnify/ENA primary metagenome ERZ511468 (study PRJEB26299, sample SAMN06266213) | sediment metagenome | isolation source: Hudson Canyon methane seep mesocosm | place... | reverse complement strand
TTACTGTGAATAAAAATTACTATTTTATGCGAAACAAGTGAACGTATTATTGCATTTATAGCTAAGGTGAAACTAGTATTTTAATTGATATAATACGCTTGTTTCATTAACATTAAGCATTAAATCGAACTATGATTCCCTTGTTCTCACAGGTCTTACAATTGAAAACAACCAGGCTAAGGCTGGTGCAAAAAACCAGCTTGCTGCTGGTAATGGGACAGCCGCCGACATCACCATCAATTACAGCCCAAGCACAAGTATTCCCAACAAGTTTATATTGATGATAATCATCAAAAACAGCATATAAATTTCCATTAAAATAATTCAAAAAAGTCATCCAAGCACGAGAAGTATCTTCAACATATTCATCTTTTGACCAGTACATTGTCGTTTGAATATTATCAAAAAAAATTATTGTAGGGTTAGTCTTTACAAAATCAGTTATATGGGCTACTTCACTAACACTTACATTCAATTTAGGATTTATATAATGGGATGGTAGTCTCCAACCTGTAATACCTTGATAATTTAACTGGCCTACCCATGTCATAGCTTCATCATAAGTAAACTGACCAGCAAAAACACCTGGATCAATCTCTTCCCTAGTAGCAGAAATTTCCGTCACTTCCAATGCATTATATTCAGCGGTAACAGCATAGTTTGCATCAGCCAGCCAGGTAATCTTGTAATCAGAGTCATAAATCACCCCATTGCCACGATCAAACAACTGAGCATTTGCCGAAAAAGTAGCCATTAACAACAAAACAATTGAAATATATTTCACAAAACATTCCTCCATTAAAAATTGAAATTTTCAGATTCATTGATTTAATCGTATAGCTAAAATTTTGCTTTCAAAAATACAAATAAACTTAGCTTTACTCAAAACAAAGGAATCAGAATAAAAACTAGAACAAGTTTTATTCCATATAATAACAATGCTGGGTACAGCTATATTTCATTGTTTCAACAACAGTTCATTTAATCAAAACCATCATTTACAGGTATATAACTTAAATAACGACTGAACCAGGGTAAATGGCACAATTCTTCGCACTACATCAATTTTTTAATTTTTATCATAATCAAGGATCATTAGAGATTGTGGTTTCCTTATTAATTCAATGGACTTTTTGGCAAAGGCTTTCCCAAGTAATATATAACCATCATAAGTGTAATGCAGGCTATCATTAATACCGTTAAAATTATCGGTATCAACCCATGCACCAACTGGACTTTCGTTTGCAATTGAAACCTGAATATCTCTAAGCATTGTCCAATGAGGATATTCTTCATTATTCATATCAAAATCACTAAGACGCCCTATAATAAAATTAATATCGCTCCTGCCTAAATCAATCTTTAAATTATTCAACAGCCCTTCCCAGCTTTCTTTGTATTTATTACCAGCTTTTGAAAATGCATCTCGCTCTCCTTGCATCCATATAAAGGTAATGGATTTAAGTTTTTTTCCTTGTATCTTAGCTTCCACCTTTTGCATTAATCGATAATACAAATCGCCTCTTGTTTTTGATGTTTTTCCTTTTATAACATTCAAAACAAACTTCCAGTCCATCGGATGCTTTTTATACCAACGTTTAATAGATTGGCCATTTTCAGCATCCTTGACAACGAGTACACTTTTTTTTCCAAATATTTCTTCTACTAAGGGTATAAATGAATCATCTAAATTTAGACTAGTCATATTTGACTGACCTGAAAGAATAAATAAATGTTTTTCATTCTCAGCTGCTTTCGCAGTAGAACAATAAATAAAAGCAACTAAACCTATGACTAAAAACTTATTCATTTCTTCTTTTCAACTTATCATTAGCTTTAATTTATAGAATTAAACTATTGGTATTCTTCTTTAAAAAAAGCTTACAAGCTTCTTATTAACTCCGAAGGCTTATACTAAAAGCTCATATGCTTAACAATTTCAGCACTTGCTTTATCAGTCCAATGCGTATCATCAGAATAGTAGACATTTTGAACGCCATCATCTGTCATTTTTTGTAAAATTGATTTTGTATCAACCAGCTTATATTTTTTATCCATCCGCCTTAAAAGCTCAAAGAAATTACTTTCTTTATGTTTATTATTAATAATGTACTTTGAATAAATAGTATATTTATCAGCTGCAGGAAGAAAATAAAGCTGGATTCCTTTCTCTTTTAAAATAGTTTGTAGATGATTAAGATTTTTATTTAATAGACTAACACTCTGTAGGTTCGACTTTTCAATATTTTCAATATCTTCGTTGAAATATAACAGGGTACGCTTATCTCTACTTGCAAAAAAATCTCTATTAAGCTGAGCTTTATATACTTTTGACAATAAAGCATTATCATAAAACTCATATAAGATACGGTATATCCATGCCATATAATTATTATGATTTACAAAAGAAGCATCAGGGGTATGAGGAACAAACTTATCGGAAGTTTTAGCAAGAAGTGCTCCCTGTTCTCCACATATATTCCAGTCGATAGGCTTCGACAACCGTGTAATTGCCGAGCGTTCAACAGATTCAAGTATAATAGCTTTTGGCTTTAATTTATCGAGTACACCAGAACTATTCAACATCAAAATAGTTTCAATAAAACCATTATCTGATGGACTAATATTTACCACATCAAAATCATATTCTGTAGCTATAAAGTCTTGATAGTTTGCATTTATACCCCCTGAGTCTCCCCTAGAAAATGAATCTCCTATAGTAATAACATCTGTTTGGCTATAATCCATATAGACTTTATAGACTTGATTCAGGGTTGACTCATTTTTTCTTGGATAAAGAGATTCAATTGAATATGACAGTCGTCCAAGGTCGCCAACATAGATATCATTTTCATTTCCAAAAATATTTTTTGTAATTAAGCTCCAGGTAATAAAGTGGAATGAAATAAATACAACTACAATACCAGTAAGAAATTTTACATATCCCTTTGATGTCACATTACACCTCTAAAAATTAAAATACAGAAATTCAGACGCAGTGTTCAGTAGAGAAAGAGCTGAACACATAAGCAAAATTGTATAAAGTAGATATTTTTTATTAGTTTTGAAGCTATCAGCCGTTTGCATAGAATTATTTATAGTGAGTACAAATGAAATAGCAATTAATAGCCAAACAATAGTCCATTTATCACCGTGTATGCCTGATAGCCAATCCCCATATTGAATTTGATATTTATCAAGGTTAGGTAACTTACCTGTGAGCCCTATAGGCAACATAATATTATCTAAAACAAACATGCTTTTTAAGACGTTTATTGCATCGTCCCATTCTTTAGCCCTAAAAAATACCCAGGTAATGTTGATGAAATTAAAAGTAATAAACCAGGCAAGCCAAGTCCAGAGCTTTATTCCTGATTGACTCCATAGTCTGTGAATCACTAATGCTAACCCGTGTAAAACACCCCAGAAAACAAATGTCCACCCAGCTCCATGCCAAACTCCACCCAGCACAAAAGTTGCCATTAAATTGTTGTAGGTTCGAAAAGTTCCTTTTCTATTACCGCCTAATGGAATATAAATATAATCTCTGAGAAAACGACTTAGTGTAATATGCCAGCGTCGCCAGAAATCCTGGATATTAGTTGCTTTATAAGGGCTATTAAAGTTTATCGGGAGCTTTATGTTAAACAGTAAAGCTAAGCCAATTGCCATATCGGTATAGCCACTAAAATCAAAATAAAGTTGGAATGTATATGAGAGACTTGTTACCCACGCCTCAAATAAGTTTAATGTGGTAGTAGTATCAAATCCAGCATTTGCCCAAACTGAAAAAGAGTCTGCAATCACTACTTTTTTAAACAATCCGATAGAAAAAACAAATAATCCTAGTGCAATATTTTTGTAGTTAATTAATTTTGTCCGAATATTTGCAAACTGAGGCATCATCTCTTTGTGATGCACTATCGGCCCAGCAATCAATTGAGGGAAAAAGGTAACGAAAATGGCATAATTTAAGAAATCATACTCGTTGGTTTCTCGTCGATAACTATCAACTAAGTATGCTATTTGCTGAAAAGTGAAAAATGAAATAGCTAAAGGAAGAGCAAGGTTCAGCAGTGGTAAGGACGTGTTAACTGCGTAGTTGACATTTTCAATTAAGAAATCACTGTATTTAAAGTAACAAAGTAACAAAGTAACCCAAGGTTTGCAATTACCCCTATATTCAGAATACTCTTCCTTGATATTTCATTACGTTTTTTTGTATCGTCACCTTTAGCTAAAGTTTTACCAACAACATAATTAAATAGCATCGAGGATAAGATCAGCGGTAGATAAGTAATATTCCACCAACTATAAAAAAACAAGCTGCTAAATACTAAAAAACCTTTACTAGCCTCCGTCAATCTTTTTTTATTGAGGTAAAAGTAAATAAAAAAAGTGATGGGTAAAAACATGAAAATTAATTCATAACTATTGAATAACAAAATTTACTCCTTAATATTAATTGTTCCAAAAGTTTTTACACATTTTCACCTTCTCCGAGGGGATAAGGCATGGATGAGGAAGGGGGGGGAGGGATAATATGTAAGACCTTTTGAAAAGATTAATAAGCTCTTTTACTTCCACTCTTTTTGTTCTTGCTTTTTATGTCCCAAAATATGACAGTACAAATGATGCATGTTTATACGTGATAATCCGCTTAGGTTTCAAAAAAGACTTATATTTAATAGTTCGTCAACATAGGTTGATATATGAAAAATACAGGTTCGAAGTTATTAGAGCTGTATAAATTAATTCGACCCTACAGTAGAGCAACTGGCTTTTATTAGAACAGTATGTATTCTTTCAAAAAAGTTACCTTTTTGAAGTTATTTTTTTTCCAAGCTTAATCCAATATTTTTCGTAGTAAAATGTGGAAAGATGAGCCATTAAAAACGTAACAGCAATTAACAAAGGACGTTTCATATATTTCTCTAACTTGTCTCCTTCACCTAGCCAGGTATGCACCAACCCTCCATGAATCACATAAAGTGCATACGACACACTTGCTATATATAGCAAAATTTTACTACTTAACCACTTATTCCACCACACAGGCTCCTCTTTAAATAGTGTCGATCCAATTGTTAGCATTGCAATATAAGGGCGAAAATAATTCAACACACCACTTTCTGGGTGAGCTGAAAATATCAACAATGGAATCATATAAACAGGGCTTAGGAAACTGATATAGCGTTTTATTAATATACTGTAATTATGTAATAACGCCAGGATACTGCCTGCCAATATTTCATCTACTCGATAATAAGTATTGATTGCCATTTCAACATTAGAATAATACCGATAAGCAGTCACTGTAAAACATAATAGTGGCAGCAAGAAAAATGCTCTTGACCTCAAGCTTGCAACTAATAGTGCAATAATTATATAAAATTGTATTTCTACACACAGACTCCATAAATGACTTGTACCACTCGTCAAAGCAATGGGATCCCAATTAGCATAAAATAAAAAGTGAGGCAGATATAATTCTTTATCTGAAACATTTACACTTAAAGTTATAAGCATAGCGAGCCACGCTAACGGTATTATCCGCATAAAACGCCTGATTAAAAAATGAGTAACATTAGGCTTATTTAATAAAATATGGGTAATTAGAAACCCTGACAAAATAAAAAAAACAACCATTCCAGATGCTGCAATAGCCCCATTCATTTGCCAATTCTTTGGCCCCATAGGGAAAAGGTGCCCCGCTAATACCAGCAAAATACTGATACCTCTCCAGCCATCCAAAACCTGAAATCTATTTTCCATATATTATTTCCTTAAATCAAATATTATTTCCGGTTGATTACAATAAAACCAGTCGGCTTATTAATGGATTACTCCATCAGCAATTTCTACAGATCTGATCAATAGCTTCAATCGAAAAGTAGTCATAGTGATACATCAAACTTAACACTCATCACCGTCTTTCTGTCTTTACCCAAACCCGCTGCCTTTTTATCAAAAAAGAAAAATATAAAGGCAACTTACGAAGTATATAAAAAGGTACGTAACACAAAGTTTTAAGCGATACTATTTTTCGTCCAAAGCCATACCAAGCAGAAAAAACTGCTGCAGCAAAGGTACTGATTAAAATCACCATGAGTATAAAAGGCGTTAAACTCCCCGTAAAAATTGTTAAAACAATGCTAACGATAAACATAACAATTAAACATAACCCCAACACACTCAAAGGGGGAATAGACAGGTCAAGTGCCATACTCAACAAAGAAGGGCTCCTCTGCTTTAAAGCTGCTTTTAAGAGTCTAGGAGTTTCAGACAATATTGTAGAAAGGTGTCCATGCTCCCACCGTTTTCTTTGCTCATTAGTAACTTCTGATGAGTTTGGAAACTCACTGGTAACTAATGCAGTTGGACAAAATAATGGAGAAAAACCTTGTACAGCCAGATCAATACCTAACTTCATATCTTCAACCATATTGCCATGAGCTAGATTAGCTTGCCGCAAAATAACCCAAGGAAAAGCCATACCTGTTCCCATAAGTTGACAAGGAAGGCCAAGACGTTTCAACCCCAAAGGTCTAACGTGATTTTTAACCAACCAGGCAAACTCAGCAATTGCTTGTGTTATTGATTTATTTTCAGGCGAGACCATTATATCAAGTGCCTGCACTGGTCGTTGTTCCGTTTCAACCTGTTGCGCAAGTACGTCAATACAAGCAGGTGATAATGCACAATCAGCATCAATGATAATAACAACATCGGGGGGGGTATTATTCTCTAAGAACTGAAGTCCAAAGTTCAATGCATAACCCTTTCCTCTTTGATTTTCATCCTTGCGTTCAATCACCTTTGCGCCACACTCCCTTGCTAAAACAGCCGTATTATCACTACAATTATCTGCCACAACCAACAATATATCGTCTTTTCTGAGCTGTGGAGCAATGGAACATAGCGTATTAGTAATCACAAGCTCTTCGTTGTGTGCTGGCATTAGAACTGCAACTCTGGAATAGCGTTGGGCGTTTCCCCCTAAAGGTTCAATTACTCCTGAGGCAAAAAAAACCTGAAAGACAAACACTAAAGCCGGAATCGCCAAAAAGCAATAAATAACAACAAACAAACTATTAAAAATATCCATAAAAAAACCCTTTTTGCACGCCTTATCGATCTTACCCTACATCTAAATTTATAGGTGTATGCCCAGTTAAAGCAGAAAACAATTTACTAAGCTTCTCTGCTTCAATACTAATTGCATGTTGCTCAAAAACACTCTGCCTTCCACGTTCCCCCATTTCAGTTAAAGTCTGAGGTGATGCTTGCAATGCAGTGCGCATAACTGAAATCAAATCATCTAAAGAACTAGCAGGGACCAACCAACCATTTACACCATCCTTTACTAACTCTGGAATACCACCAACATAGGTACTTATGACTGGGCGGCCTAGGGCAAAGGCTTCCATAATAACCACAGGCAGTCCTTCCATAAAACTTGGCAACACAAATGTTCGTGCTAATGAGATCTCTTCGCGAACCTGTTCACCACTTAATGACCCTGTCAACTCTACATAAGATGCGAGGTCATGTTCGACAATGTACTTTTCGATATGACTCCTCATAGGACCATCACCGACTAAAATAAGCTTAAGTTCAAAACCTTCGGCTACAAGCTGTGTTACTGCTTGTAGTAATAGTATCTGCCCCTTCTGCTCGCAGAAACGTCCCACACTTACAATTCTTAGTTCATTGGAAATTGCCAACGGCTCATAGTTCAAAAAATCACTATCCAAACCACAGTGGACAATATGTATTTTTTCCCAATCAACAAAATCCGCCCAACGATTTAATTGTGAACGTGTATAAGAGGAAATAGCCGCAACAAAAGAAGCTTCTTTAATTTTTTCTTTAAAACCAATTCTTTCTGGCCTATCAAATTCTTCAGATCCATGCATTGTATAACTATAATTCACCCCAGTTAAAAACTTGGCAAACAATACAATAGTTACAGAGTTTGTGCCAAAATGAGCGTGTAGATGTTTAATATCTTGCTTCTTAACCCAATCACTCAAAATACAAGCTTCCAAAAAGCAAATTAATATTTTCTTTAAATTTTTCTCGTACTTAAAATTAAATCTAAGCGCAAAAAACAACGTCTTAAAAAATCGTTTTGAATTAAATAATAATTGCTTAGATAAAATACTTATTACCTCTTGCACAGGAGTATGAAGTATAAATTTCGTAATTTCTGCTTCTGCTTTATCTGCAGAATCAACAAGACTTTTTAGGTCCGAACGAATGGCATAGCGACTTACCTCCCATCCAAGACTCTCTATCGCTAATATCTCACGCCGAACAAAAGAATGGCTTATAGCAGGGTACTGATTGATAAAATATCCGAGACGCATTGACTTTTCTTTATTATTAATAATTGACATGTAAGTTATTCATTATGAATGACTTGTGTTATTTATACTGAATCACCGAAGCAGTTTGATTCATGTGCTTACACCAATGATACTTTACGATACCAATAAACTGAGGAATCTTCGTAGTCATGCATGAAGCGGCATAGAGCAAGCGATCATTTTTGGAAAACTCTCTTTTTACTGGGCTAGCCCATATTCGACAAATATTCAGTGGAAACATAAACAACAATAATATTGCCCAACTAGTTACAAAAATAGTCATCAATACTGAAAGCAAGGGCAAAAAACCAGCCCAAACTATGGCACTGCGCCTCTCCCTTCCCCAAGCACCTGTCACACGACCATTTGCAAACCCAAATCCTGTTTTTACGCTTCGTATCCACCACTGCCGAAACGACTGCATACCCGAATCATGAACCCCCATAATCAAACCAAGTACTTGTAAAACCCAGCCATCTTTCTCTATACGTGCGTACAACTCTGGATCCGCTCCAGCAATCAAAGATTCATCGTATCCACCTGACTGAGTAAAAGCCCTTAACCGCATCATACCCATACCACCTAAGCGGCAAGGCTCTGCAGACTCTGCCGCTTCCCATCGCCATTCCATATCGCAAAGACGACGATAGATATTTTTATCGCGATCTTTTTCTCTTAACTGACCACATACAAAACCAATGTCGGGGTTCGATTCCAAATGTTTAAAAGCCACAGCAAGCCATTCCCGATCCAAAGTTGTATCCCCATCAAGAAACTGCAAGTAATTCAACTGTGGAAACTTTTCCATTAACAGCCTAGCTCCTTCATTTCGTGCTCTTGAAGCATTAATAGGTTTGTCTTCTGATAGTACAAGCACATTAATATCAAGACTCTTAGCCAATTCAACGCTTTTATCCTTTGATTGAGAATCAACATAAATCAAAGGAACATCTGCTCTAACAACAGCTTGCAAGGTACTTTGCAAACGAACAGCCTCATTACGACCAATGACTACGACACCCACATTGCTGCTGAGCAAGTTACCTTGGCCCCCTTTGCTTGTAATACCACTATGTATTGACATTTCATCTCCTTTATTATCCATAGAATACCTCTAAAGATTTTAGTACCCTTTCCAAACAACTACGATCTATCATCAATATATCCATGTCCATAAAGGGCCCTGTTTTTAAATTTTTTTTATCGGTTTGCTTCCTGAGCGTAACGTCCAAATATCACGCCATGCATAAGCTGCAACTGATGATGGTTTTTGTTGCACCACTTCCCTAAATAGATGAATTAATCGCCCCAGCACCCACAACACATTGGCCAATATAAAGCCTGTAAATCCATAGTGTTTTTTAAAATAACGCGTTCTGGATTCATAGAAAAAACCTGGCTGGCGCGCCCTCTCTTTTGCTGACCACCCTTTATTCAAATGAATCACCCCAGCTTTTGGTAAATAATAAACTTTCCAGCCTTTCGCTCGGGCACGCCGACAATAATCATTGTCTTCTTTATACATAAAATATCCCTCATCCATGGGACCAATATCCTGATAGGCAGAACCACGTATCAACACACTGACAAAACTAAGCCAGTCAACTTCTCGTTCAGAGCCGCCTGGAGGTAAAGCCACCTCTCGAACACCAAACCAGCCAAATATCTTTGTGAGCAACCCCGTTTTCGCTGTAGCCAAGAACTCATTCCACGGTGATCGATCGATAAAACAACTGACTTGCGAAGCACCATCATCACCAAGCACTAAAGGACCGACTATTGCCCGTTTAGAATCGACCTTCAAGGCCGCCCACATTGCTTGAACCGCGCCAGGCTTAACCATGGCATCGCTATTTAACAAAAAATAAGCTTCGGCATTGACTTTGGACATGGCATAGTTATTGCCATATGAGAATCCACCATTGTAATCAGATGCTAAAATTTCAATACGTTCTACTGGCCAGGGCTCAGATAAAACCGCCTTCCTAAGTTCGACCACTGAACCGTCATTGGAACAATTATCAACGACGACAATCTGGTCTTGCGTTGGATCTAACTCAGAATAGAGAGATCTCACAGCTGCCAGGCAAAGTGCTGGGGTCTTGTAATTAATAATAACTGCAGCAATACGAACAGTTAATTCCATAAAAAATTCCTTAAGTTTTTTTAGTTCCCAAATCAATGGCTAGAGCATAATGCATCACGTAGATTCTACAATTCCATATTTTATAACTCTGGCCGGTTAGAGTTGAAACTCAATCTATTTTCGACATAATCCATGGTAAACGAGAATATTCCATAACTCGTCAATAGGTTTCCCAATAACTTTTGATTCTTATCTCACTACGGTTCAATCTCAGGTACTTGGCAACTGCTTTGCCACCAAAAAGGATTGAATATCCTTAAGAACTTTCAATCTAAAAAGAAGACTGGTTGCCAAAAACACTGATGCACCTAAACAAATCTTTGCAGTCAGTAACAGTAATGGATCAAGTATTGAGTAGTATCCAAATAAATAAACAGAAAAAGTCATGACGATCGTAACTAGCAATATTGGTAACAAATCTAAAATTTGTTTACCAATTCCATAGCCAAGAAATCTCCCTGTAAAATAGGCATTTACCAAAAAACCCATAACTCCATAACACACCTGACTCCAAGCTATACCTATGATCCCATAGGGAAGGGCTACTAATATAAAAGAGATTCCGATCACTTTTTTGAAAACCTCTGTCCGAAATAAAAGGCGAGAATGTCCTAATGCCTTTTGTATATTCATATTTAGAATCTGCAATGGCCAGAATAATCCCGCCAGGCATAAGATCTCCAAAATGGGGACAACTGACATCCATTTTTCACCAAAAAGAATCATAATTACCTCTTCTGCAGATACCATTAAACCTGCCATGATAGGCATTGCAATTAACATGATTCCCTTTAGGGCATATTGCACTCCCCGCAACAGCTTATGCTTGTCCTCAGCTGCCTGAGAAAAAATGGGGAATGCTACACGCTCATACATTTTTGATAGCATGTCCAAGGGAATCTGTTTAGTATTATCAGCACGACTATATAGGCCTAACTCAATTACAGAATAAACTTTACCTATATATAAAGTATAAATTCTGTTGTAAGTAACCATTAATAAATTTGCCAGCATCAAATAACCACCGTAAGCAAACAATCGTTTTATTGTGGACCATTTAAAAACAAATCGAGGTCTCCAACCACTCAACGCCCACAATAATGAGGTTGTAACAATACTAAATATTAATGACTGAGCAGCCAAAGCCCATACCCCATATCCTTGAAACGCCAATACAATTGCAGTGATACCAGACATAAACCCTGCTGAAACACTCACTTTCATTGGTCGCTTGAAATCGAGACGTTTGGTTAATAGTACATGGTGAATATTGCCAATAGTTGAAATAAAAAAAGCCAATGCCATGACTCTCATTAAGGGTATCAGAATTGGATTTTCATAGAATGAGGCAATCCAAGGTGCTGTAAGGCTCAATAATATGGATAAAAACAAGCCACTCATCACATGAAACCAGAATACTGTCGACTCATCGCTATGTGTCAAATCCTGACGTTGAACCAATGATGCGGATAATCCACTGTCACCAAATACACCCGCTAGTTCAACAAAAATATAAAGTAAAGCGATTGTTCCATATTCACCAGGCCCGAGTATACGGGCCAAAACAACAGAAATGACAAACTGAAGACCTTGACGAGAAAAAATATCGGCACCACTCCAAACCATGGCCTTAATAGACTTTTTCTTCAATGACGTGTTTTTTGAGAGGGAAGTCACAGTTGCATTTATCTCTTAATAATATTTAAAATTAGGCCATATTTTTTAACAATCGCCTCAATGAGACTACTGTATCCAAAATATAGAATGAAGAAATTATAAGGAACGAAATTTTAATAATACCCAAAAGCCTGATTCGGGTATTATTGAATTTTGTTCCTAAGTCTTTTTCTTAATATTTTTCTTTTACTGGCTTTTAGGCTTTCTACTCTAGCCATTAAAGCACCAGCTATTAACCAAGTTAACGGACTCATTGTGTTATTGGGAAGTAAATCCAATAAACTGACGCCCAATATCAGACTCACAGCCGCCAAAACAATAGCCTCACGGCGAGTTTCCGTATAGCGAAGAAACTTGGCACAAAGAAAAATTGGGAGCGCTAACAGTCCAAATTCAGCAAGTAACCCTGCCCAACCAAACTGACCAATCACAATAATCCAACGACCATCAGTAACACTAAGATCTCTACCCGTATTAAGGTCATAAATACGGTTTCGCCCCCAGTTACCCCAACCGAAAAGAGGTCGTTGATTAACTTTATTTAACAAAACTTCCTCATTCCGTATTCGGAAGTCAAAAGAGTGTGCCCGCTCTTCACTCACAGCTCTTGCCAATTCGCTCATTTGTTGTACAGGAAACAAATCTAATCCTCTCGATACAGGGTAGGTAAGAGCAAGCAAAGCCATTGCCATTGCTATTCGAACCTGTATCTTTGGTTTTAAAAACTTGACCAAGAATAGCAAAAAAAAACCATACAAAAGGGAAGCCATACTTTTGCATAAAACTAACAATACAGCCAAATAAGCGACAACAGTCCCATTAGAAAACTTTTGTACCGCCGAACGCTTAATACGCCAGAGGGCCACTGAAGCGACTAAGGCTGTCATAGTAAAAAAAGCAACCCACAACCCATGCCCAATAAAAACGACGGGTCTAAAACCACTTCCTCGCATTTGTTGTATAAAACTATGAGGAAAGTAGCCGTATATCAAACTATGTAATTGAGGGCTCAATCTAACCTCTAACAGCATAGGAAATGAATACCACACTCCAGCAATCACCAGAACCATTAACATTTCTTCCATTGCTTTTTGCGATTGAAAGAACTGAAGAGCAAGCAAAAAAGGTAAGATAAATATCAACTGCCTTATTACCGCGGATAAAGCATCATAAGGCTTCATGCCTTCAATAAATAATGGCCCATAAATTAAGGCGTCAGTATTTAATAGTGCAGTCATAAAAGGACTTCCTATATATAGCAACATCAATATCCGTGCTTTAAACTCCTTAGGTAATAATGGTACCTTCTTTCCCATTATCACCCGACAAACAAAAAATACTGCTAAATTAGGAATAGCCACTTTATCCAAAGGTGGAATCATTGGTAAATCAACTTCAGTTCCCTTTGGCAACAACAAATAAGCCCCCACAATCGACCATAATGTTGCACGCTCAATAGCTAAGCGCCGAAAAAGATATAAGGTAACAATAGGCCATGAAAATAATGCTATGTAAGCAAACCAATTAGGACTAATCGTCAAACTCCTTTAGTTAAATTTAGGTAAACCTGCATATATACAACCATCACTATTCCACTCATTCTTTGAAACCTAGGGTGACTCAGAGATATATTCTTTGATTGCTTGATATTTCGGAGCAGTCATGGGGTCTTGATAGGTTGATTGCAACAATCCCCAGTATCCATATTTACTATATCTACTAACATCTGAGTAATGGTTCCAGATCCCAACTTTTTCTGCACCAAACTCTTGATAAAGAGAATCCCACTGACTAAGCAAATGGTTATAAACCTCTGTCATTCTTTGATCCTTATTAGACTCAGCGAGCTTAGCAACTAAATCAGGTTTATCCCTAGCTGCTAGCAAATGAGTACCGCCTTCGTATGCGAGTAGTTGTAATCCTCGAGTATTCACTTCCTCAAATGTTTGACGAATGATGCCAGGGGTTTCAGGAGTACCAAACATGGAATTAATATTGTCAATTTGCAAAGAAAATAACTTATCCTGAGTGACCTGTTCCAAAGTTTGATTGTCATTCATATAAAAATAAGTTGTTCCTGCCCAGGCATCAGCAAACTTATGTGCAGGTTGTCCCATAGTTGGCGAAGCATTATTCGGCATAACCCAATCCATCACTCCCAGCCCCCGAGCAAGCCAAACGGTTTGTGAAGTCAAAACCCTCACGATGCGACTTTGTACCCGCTCCTCTCTTAAATCAGGCTCTCCAAAAACTCGGTTAAAAATCTTAAACACCTCAACAGCACGATAAGCTTGCCAAGAGTCAGCTTGTGGCGAGGTACCCTGCAACCCTAATTCCTTGGCTTTTGCTTCTGCATAGTCATACCCTGGGAACCCTGTATTCCAGGTTTCATTTGAATACTCAATGTAACACTTTAAATTAGGTTTTAGTTTAGTTTTAATCAGTGAAGCCAATTGTTCAATAAAATCATCATTTGCTGCAGTAGGTATATTTATCCAAGCATCGGCATTTAAAGTATTGGCCAGCTGAATCATCTTTTCGAATGCTATTCCTTTCGGGGATCCTTGCTCTAATGTAACTGGCTGAGTTCGGTCGGCCCAAGTCCTATTGAGAAAATCATAAATATAAACAGTGGGCTGATTTCCATTTTCCGAAATTTCTATTAGAGTCTTTAGGTATAAGGTTCGAGTATCTTCATCATATAGCTCAACCATCACTCGCGGCCATTTTCCATTGATATTGACCATAACGACACTACCTTCTGATACTTGTAATGTAGTAGATACAGTGCTGGACAAACTGATACTTTTCGATGTATGGGATGATGCGACTCCCGAATAAGTCCTTACCTTTTCGTTAACCCTTCCCCAATCAACAAAACGAATTAATTTGAAAGGCTTCAATAAATTTAGCCATTTATCGTTGAACGGCTGTTTTCGAAACGAGGCTTCATCATCAACATGAACAATTTGCATATTCTGGATCGGATTTGCAGCATCAATTTTAGTTACTTGAATTTCTATGCCTGCACTTGGCATTGGTACATCAAACTCTATACGCCCCTTTCTTTTTCTCACTAGGTTTTTTGCATCCCAGCCTAACCGGATTACACCTTCACCTTGATAAAGCAATACATAATGTCCTGATTTATAAGGTAGCGTATTGTCTGGCCAAAAATCATCATTACGAATATGAAAAACACTTAATAATTTGAATACACAGCCTCGAGGTAAATATTGAGGATAGCCAGCGGTATTCAATGGCGGTTGCTGTAAACACGGTTCATTCGTTCCCTTTTTGAAAACCCCCTTCAACCCTGACTGAGTCATTAAATCTTTGAATGGGACAGAGGAGCTTGAATAGCTAAAATAAGAAAGGTTAATTCCGAGAGGTGCTTTATTATCATTTCCTGTACTTGAAACCGGAACTGTATTTATAGTTAATGGGGTTATAACTAATGGATCTAATTCCCAATTAACTTGTACATGAGCACTATCCCTCATACTTTCAGAATATTCTACTTCAAGTAAATGTATTCCTGCATCAGGGGATAGACGAGCAAGATACTCTCCTCCTCGATTATCATTCCAATGGTCAACAACAGACTGGCCATCTAACAATAGTCGAACACCACCTCCTGCCTTTATACTAAACGCATACTGCCCACCCGTAAATTCAAAAAAACCTCTCCAACGTGCAGAGAAGTTGTTTCGTTTCAACGTACGAGTAGGACGACGTCTTTCCCAATTATATTTGATATAAGGTGCTTTTCTTGTTGCCACAGGAGCACCTTTTAAATTATTGCCTTCATAAAAATCCACACAAAACCGTTCTGATGGTGCACTACAGGCAAATACTGGCGATGCAAACAAACTTAATGGTACCAATAATAAAAATGGAAGAATTTTTCTACAAATTATACTTAAAACTCTGTTATTCATTATTCAGGACCTAGTTTTATAATTAATCAAATAAGGAAGCTCATTAATTGCTATTTACAACTCATCACTACTATTAATCAGGCATTAATTCGTCAATCAATGCTTTTGTTTGGCGAATATTACCCAAACTTGATGCACCAAAGACAATAGACTGAACTTTTGGAAGTTTAGACACATACTCTATAGCCTGACGTGGAGGTATTGCACCCGAAGCTAGAACGGACATAGCAATGGGTCTAAATTGTCTCTGTTCAAGAGTTTTTTTGTAATTATCGATACCGCCACACATTCTGAAACCTAACTGATTGATGCTAGCACAGATAATTGGGTTTTCTACTCCCACCTCTTCTAGAACATCCAATAATCTAGGCATGTTCATGGTAATAAATCCTGGCTCAGCATTATATTTAAGCTTAATATGATCAGCAAAAATACGAAAAGCATCTTTCATTCCCAGTCCCAACAAAAAATCTGTAACGACATTTTGTAAAAAAATAACGGGGGTAGAAAGCCCTTCAAACATTTTCATTTCTGCATCAATCAACAGGGTAGCAATACCATCAATCTCCTTTTTAGCCAAAGAACTGCCACCTCTCATTACGGCATCAATGAGTCCATCATTCGGCAAAAACTTTTTAATCGCTCCTACTATTCCATTGTCGGTAACCGCATTTGCATACTTATGCGCATAAGGCATACCAGGATAGAACTGATAATCGGGGTAGCGGTCTGCATTAGACCTAAAATAATCACAGATTTCACTGGTTCTGTCATGAGTGGTACACATAAAAGTCTTTATCCCCTCCTCATAGGCCATGTCCAACACATCAATCATTGCCTGAGTATCACGAAACCTCATACTTTGAGCTCGTGATTTTTCTTCTGACATATGGTTCAC
>ENA-ORXI01001663-ORXI01001663.1-sediment-metagenome-genome-assembly--contig:-NODE-1663-length-17034-cov-5.034617_pt1 | contig 17034 bp, 11 predicted proteins | sample MGYA00237861_ERZ511468 | MGnify/ENA primary metagenome ERZ511468 (study PRJEB26299, sample SAMN06266213) | sediment metagenome | isolation source: Hudson Canyon methane seep mesocosm | place... | reverse complement strand
ATGGCTGAGATAAACATAGCGACACGTTATGCGGGGATTAGCCGACAGATTATCTTAATCGTTATATTGATTATGGTATTAATCACTGCAGGTTTATCTGTTGTAGTGGGCGTAACCAGTTTTAATAACCTGGCCACCATTACTTTGGATGAGCTGGGCAGAATGTCGAAGATTCTATCTGGCCAAGTGCATGAGTTTAAGAAAAATGCGACCAAGAGTGTGGCTGACATCGAAAGCAATTCGATGCTATCAGAGCGTCTTGAGCAATTAACGAATCTGGGCCCTTATTATGTAGATTCTTCCCAGAAAGGCGTGGATATTGAAGAGTCAGACAAAATTTATTCGTTGCAGTCTCAAGTAGAGATTATTCAGGCACTTCAGCCGCTACAGAATCTACACCAGTTGTCTTCCATCAGCCTCTATCACTTATCACCTTTTAACCTGATTCCTAACGCAAAGCCGGTTTTAAATATGAGGATGGATGCAGAGGGGATATGGGCCGGAAAATTTAAAACCAAGGGTGATATTGAACAACGGGAATATTTTTACGTGCAACGTAAAGACTATGTACCACCTGCCTCAGATCTTTTTGATGTGAGTTCGGTATATCAGTTAACGGTTCAGGATTTCTATCAACGCACTCACTTCAAAGCACGTAAAACGAAAGGCTTTGACGAGGTCTTTTTAGACGATGACATGACTGAGTCTATGGAGTCTGGTCACATTTCTTCAAAAATTGTAATTAATAATGGTATCCCCACTATCCGAACCTGGGGCTATCTGAGAGTACCTATCTCAAATCCTAAAACATGGGAAGCGGAGTTGATCCCAGCCATGCTGGTGGTGATGGAGCAGTCTATTGATGTAGAAAAACTCCAATCAATAAAACGTCAATTGGGTATTGATGTTGCGCTAGCTAAAGGCAATAAAATTCTAGTGAGCAGCTTACCGCTCGGAGAGCGATTGGGTATATTGAGACAAGATCTAACGGTGAGTTCCACCGTTCAGGATTTTTATTATGCAGGTCAACCGATAGTGTTTGAGGGGCAGGGTCAGAGTGACCTTCAGGCTATAGTGTTTAGCCCTATATCAATACTGGCGAAACTGACTCAAGGTTTGTTTTTGCAAATGGGCTTGCTGGCGTTGCTGGCGACGGCATTAGCAAGCCTGGCAATCTTTTGGGCTATTCGTCGTCTTGTTAACCGGCCTTTAAGTCGACTAATGGTGGGTGTTGAAAAAATATCAAAGGGTGAGTTACAGCATAAGGTTGAAGTCGATTCTCAAAATGAGTTGGGCCAGTTGGCAACAGCGTTTAATATTATGTCATCTGAGCTGGGGAAAAAAACAGAAGAGCTGCAAAATAACGCAGACAGTTTACAGCTTAGTAATATCGAGCTTAAGAAATACCAAACTAAGCTAGAAGAAATGGTTGACCAACGAACCAGCAAATTGAAAGAAGCTCAGAAACAATTAATTGAGTCAGAAAAAATGGCCTCATTGGGTGAGCTGGTTGCAGGGGTGGCTCATGAGATAAATACCCCTGTGGGTGTAGGGGTCACCGCCGCTTCGTTTTTGGCTGATGAAGCCAATAAAATTAATAAAAAATATAAAAATGAATTAATGACCCGAGAAGATTTTGATGAGTTTCTGGGTTGCAGCCTGCAAACCACAGAAATGATTCTGTCTAATTTGAGGCGAGCCACGGAGCTTGTAAAAAGCTTTAAACAAGTGGCAGTAGACCAAACCGCTGAAGATCGTCGTTTATTTTTGGTGCGAAGTTATATTGAAGAAGTACTCATAACGCTACACCCGAGGCTCAAGAAAACCCCGCACACAATTGAAGTTACAGGTGATGCATCACTTGAAATTGATAGCTACCCTGGCTCTTTTTCTCAGATTATTACCAACCTGATTATGAACTCTGTTATTCATGCTTTTAAGGAGGGAGAGGCCGGGTATATTGGCATTGATATTCAACAAAAGAATGAACAGATGGTTTTAACGTACTCGGATGATGGTCAGGGGATTAGTGAAGAAAACCTTGCCAAAATTTTTGACCCTTTCTTCACCACCAAACGGGGTTATGGGGGGACAGGTTTAGGTATGCATATTGTTTACAACTTGGTTACGCAGAAACTGATGGGGGTAATTAAATGTGAGAGTAGCCCAGGGCAAGGCATTAAATTTATTCTTACTGTTCCGATGTCTGTAGACAGCTGAGATTATGCTATCTTTAATGAGACGCAATTAGAAACAATGAGGGCTGAGAGTCATGCATAAAGGCAGTGGGCTATTTGCAGAGAAGGAAAGCATAGGGGATGACCCTGAGGCTCGCCCCGCTACTCAGTCATGGAATATTCTGATTGTTGATGATGAAGAACAAGTGCATAGCATTACCACGCTGGTTTTATCCCGATACTTGTTTGAAGGAAAAAAACTTAATTTTATTCATGCTTATTCCGCCCAAGAAGCACGTGAAGTGTTGTCTACTCATGATGATATAGCCCTTGCTCTGCTTGATGTGGTGATGGAGACTGATCATGCGGGGCTCGACTTAGCAAAGTATATTCGACAAGACCTCAAGAATAAATTTACACGCATTGTTCTTCGCACAGGGCAGCCGGGGCAGGCTCCTGAAGAGAGTGTGATTGCTGATTACGATATTAATGATTACAAAGATAAAACCGAGCTAACCGCAACAAAGTTAAAAACACTCATGTACTCCACCTTACGATCTTATCGCGATATTGTAGCGCTTGAGGAAAACCGTAAAGGGCTGGAGATGATTATTGATTCTTCCTCCAAAATCTTTGAAAAGCAATCGCTGCAAAAGTTCACCTCTGCAGTACTTGTTCAGCTTATTGCCTTATTAGGTTTGAATAAAGATTCCGCTTATATGCAGCCTATTTCGGGTTTTGCTACAGCAAACGAGAATAATGATTACAGAATACTGTCAGCCACAGGGCAGTACACTAATATTATAAATCAGACAGCCCGAAACAATCTGCCTAGAGATATCTGCAAAAAGCTTGATGAAGCCCATATTAATAAGCGCAATTTCTATTGTGATGACTATTTCATTTTCTATTTTATGACGGAACTGGGTAAAGAGAACTTACTGTATATATCCCATTCACGGCCTGTAACCGATGTAGATCAAAACTTGCTGGAAGTGTTTTCCAGCAATGCAAGTATTGCTTTTGAAAATGCTTATCTGAAAGAAGAGCGAGAAGACGCTCAGGAAGAGATTGTTTATTTATTAGGTGATGCCGTAGAAACCCGCTCTAAAGAAACGGGTAATCATGTTAAGCGAGTGGCTGAAATATCACAATTACTGGCTTTATCTTTGGGAGTCGGTGAGAGGAAAGCCGCTAGACTTAAGTCTGCTTCGCCATTACATGATCTGGGAAAAATTGCGATTCCAGATGCCATACTGGGCAAAAAGGGAAAGCTCACACAGGAAGAGTTTGAAATTATGAAAACTCATGCCTCGGTGGGGTACAACATGCTTAACCAGTCGAAGCATGAAACCTTGCAATATGCAGCGATAATTGCCAATGAGCATCACGAGCGTTGGGACGGCAATGGTTATCCTCGTCAATTGGCAGGAGAAGACATTCACCTGTTTGGTCGGATTACAGCGGTGGCTGATGTCTTTGATGCCCTGAGTTCCGTTCGCTGTTATAAACCAGCCTGGCCGATGGAAAAAATTGAAGCTTATTTTAAAGAAGAACGCGGAAAGCAATTTGACCCGAGTATTGTTGATGTGTTTTTTGAGAGGCTTGAAGATATCAAGCATATTTGTGAGAGATTTACTGATAGCTAACCTGAAACTATAACTTAAAGACATGCTGCTATGGGCAAGGTTCCGATAGATAACTTATTTGTCGATGCTAGTCGCTCCCCGAGAACGGAAGCCGGCGAGCCCTTGCCTAACCTTCCTCCCTGGAATGTACTGATTGTCGATGACAATAACGAAGTGCATGAACTAACTAAGTTAGTGCTGAATAACTTTACCTTTGAAGGCCGTTCCATTCGTTTTTTTAGTGCTTACTCAGGTCAGGAATCACTTCAAATACTAAAGCAGCATGATGACATTGCTTTAGTATTATTAGATGTAGTGATGGAAACAGATCATGCTGGCTTGGATGTAGCAAAACAAATTCGTGAAGAACTGAATAATGCCTTGGTTAGAATTATTCTAAGAACCGGGCAGCCAGGCCAGGCACCGGAAGAAGATGTGGTTATCAACTATGATATTAATGATTATAAAGACAAGGCTGATCTCACCGCTGCAAAGTTAAAAACCATGACGGTTGCAGCTTTAAGAGGATATCGTTCACTTTCAAACCTTGAAAAACTGAACGTTACGCTTGAGAAAAAAATACAGCAGCGAACGGCCCAGTTAGAAAAAGCAAAAGAAGCCGCTGAAGCAGCGAATGATGCCAAAAGTTTATTTCTTGCCAATATGTCTCATGAAATTCGTACTCCTCTGAATGCCATACTGGGTTTTGCTCAGTTATCGTTAAGAAGCCGAGATTGTCCAAAAGCGCATTATGACATGCTGCAATCTATTGAATCGGCAGGCAACCATTTGTTAGAAGTGATTAATGACGTACTAGAGCTTTCTAAAATTGAAGCGGGTGCAATGGAGCTTGACCACTCAGATTTTCAGCTTTCAGCGTTGATTAAAGATTTATCCTCAATGTTTGCAATGCGCTGTGAGCAGAAAGGTCTGATTTGGAAACTAAATTGTCATTTCCCAGATGATATAGCGGTAAGAGGGGACCAGGGTAAAATTCGTCAGGTCTTAATTAACTTACTGGGGAACGCAGTTAAGTTTACTGATCAAGGGGAGGTTAAGTTAACGATTACACGGGAGAGCGGACAGCAATTTTTGTTTGAAGTAGCTGATACCGGCCTTGGTATTGACCCACAGGATCATGATGCCATTTTTGATGCATTCCACCAGGCTAGTGCCAGTATGCACACTACAGGTACGGGTTTGGGCCTGTCTATTTCAAAGCGACAGATTGAGTTAATGGGCGGCGAGCTTGCTCTCAACTCCCTGATAGATAAAGGCAGCCATTTCTCTTTTTATCTCAGCTTACCTGAAGCCTCATCAGACGTTGTTTCCCTTCCACAAAAAAACACACGCATAACTCGTTTGAAGGCGGGTTCAAAGCTTTCAGCTTTAGTGGTGGACGATGTATTGGAAAACCGCGTTATGTTAAGTGCCTTACTTAATGATTTAGGTATTGAAGTAACGGACGCGACTAATGGTTTGGAGGCTTTAACATCATTGCGACAAAAGAGGGTGGATATTGTATTTATGGATATCCGTATGCCCGTTATGAATGGTGATGAGGCGGTCACTCAAATTCGTAAGGAGTTTCAGGATGAGAATATTGTCTGTGTTGCTATTTCTGCCTACAGCATGGCTCATGAAGTAAAATATTATTTATCGGTAGGGTTTGACCGTTATATATCAAAGCCTTTTCAGTTTGATGAGATTTTTGAAGCCCTCGAAACATTATGCGGGGTGGAGTTTGAAAGTGAAGCGGTGGCATCGACCTCTGAAGAGAAAAAAGTCAATGATGCAGATACTGATTACAGCCAACTCACGCTGCCAGATGAACTCTACTTTGCGCTAATAGAAGCGGCTGAGCTGAATAGAATGACAAAAATACGTCAATTGCTTGATGATATTGAAGCTATAGAGGGTGGTGGAGCGGAGCTCTCTGCTTGTTTGTATCGATATTTAGTTAACTATGACACACAAGGCATGATGAATACGTTGACGACTATTCATCACACTTCTTCATACCCTGTTAGAGCGCGAGGAGAGAACAATGGCTCGTGAACCTATTTGTATCAGCGATTCAAAAATATTGGTTGTAGATGATACTCCTGCCAACCTTGATCTGTTTAGTCAGATTCTTGAATCAGAAGGCTATAATGTTTCTTTTGCTACCAACGGGAAACAAGCCATAAAGTTAGCTTCCCTCGATAAGCCAGACTTGATTTTACTTGATATTATGATGCCCGAAATGGATGGCATCGAAACTTGCCGACGACTGAAGTCACTCAGCGAAGTAAAAGAAATCCCCGTTGTTTTTATCACGGCTAAAACTGACCGGAAAGATGTTGTGGAAGGTTTTAGAGTGGGGGGGGTAGATTATATTACGAAACCGGTACAGCATGAGGAAGTTTGCGCAAGAGTGCGATGTCAGTTGAAGCTACAAGCACTGCTTAAGGCGCGTGATGACTTAATTATGATGTTGTGTGAGCATAATGAACGTATTGAAATGCTGGTGAATGAGCAAAATAAGCAGCTAATGCAGCATGAAAAACTAGCCGCTATTGGTGATATGGTTGGAGAATTTACTCACGAAATAAATACTCCAGTGGGAATTGCGATTACGGCTCTGAGTCACAATCTGGAAGAGCTTAATTCAGTTAAAACTCATTTTGACAGTAATAGTTTGAGCAGAGAAGAGTTTGATGATTTTTTGCAGGTCAGTCTAGAGTCTACAACCATTGCAAACAATAACCTGACACGCCTGGTTTCATTGATTCGAAGCTTTAAACGAACCACCGTTGACCAGTGCAGTGATGAGTGTGGAGATTTTGACGTAAAGGAGTGCTTCTACGATGTTGTAACTAGTTTGACCCCACGCTTAAAACGAACATCCCATACCTTAGAACTGGAATGTGCTGAAGGTATTATTGTTTATAGCTGCCCCGGTGTTTTTGCTCAAATAGCCATTAACTTAATAAATAATAGCCTTCTTCATGCCTTTGAAGAGCAACCTGAGGGTGAAATTAAAATTACAGTGAATGTTTCAGAAAGCGATCTTATTCTGCGCTTCTCAGATAACGGGGGTGGTATACCCTATGATCAGAAGGACAAAATATTTGATAAATTCTTTACCACTAAAAGAGGTCAGGATGGTAGTGGTTTAGGTTTGCATATCGTTCGTACTTTAGTAGAAAATACTTTGGGAGGTCGTGTAAGTTGCCATAGTGATCCGGGGGAAGGTTGTGAGTTTGAGATTGTTATTCCTTTAGAAAAATTAAAGGAGACGAGTGAATAAATAGATAATGCCTTTTATTCAAGATAGCCTTTAATAAGGCCTTGGAGTTTCTCTTCTCTTAATTTGGCAATGGTATCCCATATTTGTTCTGAAAGTTCAGGGTTCTTTTCGTAGAACTGCTTTGAAAGCATTAGATAATAAGGTTTGGTTTTAAGCTCTGGTTGCACTTTTTCGACTGATGATAGGCCTGATTTTGTCGAAATATGATAGTCGCCAGTGACACTTTGCAAAGCAACCGCATCAACTTTGTTTCTTAACAAGTTTGCAAAATTGACCTGAATTTCTCGTGCGCTAAGAATATTGAGCCCCATGTCTTTCAAATCACCTTCAATTGAAAAGGCCAGAGGGGTACCTATTTGACCCTTTAAACCTGATACATTGGTACCATCCCAGCTAAATGTAGATCCTTTTAATGTATAAAAATGGTAAGACATAGTGGTCAGGCGGCGGGAATCGTCAACTGCACCGTTCTTCCACGGGTAGGTGCCCATATCAAGGCGTGCCTTTGTGAATGATCCGTTAAAGGCGCCATCAATTTCTCCTGCTTTTAGCTTCAACAGACATTGCTTCCAGGGGTATCGATAAAATTCTATTTTGAGATCGGGGATTTCCTGTTCAAGAAGCTTAACCAGCTCAACCACGGCTCCCGGCTTTTCAAGAACTTTTGAGTTATCTCCCAAATAATGAGGAAATTGAGACGCATTTTCGTAAGCGACTTTGAAGACGGTTTCTGCATGACTTGAAAAAGTAAGTATTGAAAGGAAAAGGCTGGGTAAAATATTAATAAAACTTTTCTTTAAAAATTGATTTTTCAGAAAAATTGCCTTCATAAACAGTGCTCACTTTTCTATAATGGGGGATTAGACAAATCTCAGTGAGTATAGTTCACCCTAATGAGTTTTCGAGTTTGTTTGAGTGTATTTGGCTAAGATTATTCTATACTTGTTATTATAGTACAGTTGTAGGTACAGCTATAAGGTACACCATGGTGAGGCGCATTGATGCTTGGAAGTACAGGTAATACTCCGGTAGCTAACAACTTGCAGAAATTGCAAGGGGGGGAAGCGTTGCTGTTTCATGTGGATAAAACAAAATCATCCCGCCAATCTGGTTCTCAGGTAAGTAAAAAGAAAATCCATATTCTTATTGTTGATGATGTTGTCGATGTACATCAACTGACCCAACTTGTATTAAAAGACTTTGATTTTGAAGGACAAGCACTTGAGTTTCACAACGCTTATAGTGGTGAAGAAGCTAAACAGTTTTTAGCTGAAAATCATAATATAGCCGTGGTGCTTTTAGACGTGGTTATGGAGTCTAATGAGTCTGGACTAGACGTAGTTAACTATATTCGTAACACGCTTGGCAATAACACTACCCGCATAATCCTGCGCACAGGTGAGCCTGGCGCGGCTCCTGAAAGCAAAGTTATTCTTGAATACGATATAAATGACTACTTGTCGAAAGCTGAAATCACATCGAGTAAATTATCGATGTCCCTGGTGACGGCTTTACGTTCTTACCGCGATATTACTAATGCCAATGAGCTACTCAAAGCTAAGTTAAATGCAGAGTTTAAATCTCAAAAAGCCATCGCTGCATCAGAGGCGAAGTCACAATTTTTAGCCCATATGAGCCATGAAATCAGAACCCCTATGAACGGTATTCTTGGTATGGCTGATGTATTGATGACAACGCACTTAGATAAAGAACAACAGGACTGTGTGGATATTATTCGCAGCTCAGGTAATACTTTACTGACCATCATTAACGACATTCTTGATTTTTCAAAAATTGAAGCGGGTAAGTTAGAACTCGAAAAAACTGATTTTAATTTACGTGGCTTGCTCTCAGAAATAAACTCTATTTTCAACCTTGAAGCAGGCAAGGGTGAGCTTACTTTTGAGCTGGATATTGATTCATCTACACCTGAAAGCGTTGTTGGAGACCCTGTAAGATTAAGACAGATTCTATTGAACCTGATCAATAATGCCGTAAAGTTTACGCCACAGGGTGGAACCATTCAGCTTAGTGTTCGTTGTTTGTCCGAAGCGGATACATCGGATAGTGGTTTGCTCACCTTACAATTTTGTATCAGTGATACCGGCATAGGTATATCCCAAGAGGCTCAGAGTCAGCTATTTTTGCCATTTACTCAGGCCGATGCTTCTACTACTCGTAAATATGGAGGCACAGGACTTGGCCTGCAAATATCAAAACACCTTTGTGAACAGATGGGCGGTTCAATTAGCCTGAGCAGCGAAGAAGGAAGAGGGACTACATTTACATTTTATATCAAAGTTGAGCGTCCTCAGCTAGTTAGTGTACAGGTCGCTGAAGATGATGGTTTTACAACGCCCTGCAAGCCCGTAGCAGAAACATGCATTTTGGTTGTTGAAGATAATATAGTGAACCAAAAAGTAGCGAGCTCTATTTTGAAAAAGCTGGGGTATAAAAGTGTAGTCGTTAGTAATGGTGCGGAAGCCGTTGAGGCTGTGCAACATACGGCATTTGATTTAGTTTTAATGGACTGTCAAATGCCGGTAATGGATGGCTATGATGCCACCCGAAAAATTCATGGAATGGAAACCTTCGAAAAACTACCTATTATTGCCATGACCGCCAGTGCGATTTTAAGAGACCGTCAGCTGTGCCATGATGCTGGCATGAATGACTTTATTTCTAAGCCTGTAGGCATGAATTCACTTAAAAAAACTCTGCTTAAATGGCACTAAAGTTTACACCTTAGAATTCGATCTTCAAATACCGAGCCAATCAATAGTGTTTTACCACTAACGGCTGCAACGGTCGATGCCGATATATCATTTCCAGTGCTTAAATAAATTTCTGAGACCTTAGGTTGGCCGGTGCTGAAATCTATTTTTAGCACCTGAGAGGGTGAGTCTTTTGCAGGGTCTTTTGCATGGGCAACAAAATCTAATAGCCGTGGATGAGCCCCCAGCCACAAATTACCTTTATCATCCCACTCAAGGTTATCTCCCCCGGTATTAATAGCAATTTCGCTCTGTTTTGTGAGTTCATTGTTGCTCATGTCACGATCATAAATATTGATTTTACGACCTGATATTTCAGCGACATAAACCGTCTTTAAATCATCCGTTGTAGTAATACCGTTTGCATACCTCAAACCAGATGCAACGATCTTCCCTTTGCTTCCATCAAAGAACGATACACTGGATAGAGGCAAACCCATGTAATCTTCCACTGTTTGCATAGCGCTACCACGGGGGTAGGCATGGTCATTAGTTGCATAGAACTGAGAAGGCCCAACGGCGACCAAATCATTAGGAGTAATTAGCTCAGGGTAGGTGATGCTGGTTCTGTAAGTCAGTTCATTCACAGCACTAATATCGAAAATTTCGACCTGCTGTATACCGTTGCTAAGATGGTTGATAATAAATAAGGATTTTTTACCTTGCTCGCCGTAGTAGAGGCTGATGCCATGCGGGTGAAAGTCGTCAGAGAAACCTTGTGTTAATAAAACCGGAGTCGCATTGGGGTTTGATAGGTCAAAACCATAAATTCCCCCGGTAACCGGCTTATTAGCCATGGTCGCTCGTCTGTCATCCGCAGAAATATAGGCGTACTGTTTGGCGTGATCAATGGTGATATCTTCAGCACCCGTAACACCAGAAATGGCCTTACACTGGCCTGAGAAATGAGGTTCTATTGCATAAAACACCCCAGAGCTTTCGACACCTCTGTAGACTTGTATCGCTATGAATGTGGTGACTAAAGCAATGACTATGGTTAGAGGCCGTTTCATTTTTATTCCTGTTTATTATTTTTTTGGTACTAAAGCCTAACTAAAATTAATGGAGGGAGCAATGTGTTGATAAGGTGGTGTGGCGTATTTATTATGTCTGTCTAACTTCAAACCAAAGTATATCTAATGTTTTTGCTAACACTGTGGCATCATCTAACCCTTGTTTCAGTTGTGCGTTGTTAAGTTCCTTAAATGCAGGTAAAGCCGCAATATCTTCAGTTAAAACACCAAATCTACTCTGCAGAGCTGCGGCATCAAACCATGGGTTTCCTATACCCGCATATTCCCAGTCCAGTACTACAAGCTGGCTATCACCTTTGCAGATATTTTCTGGGTGAAGGTCATGGTGAGTCAGGCAGTGAGGCACAGAGGGGAGTGCGTTTAATTTTATTTCTATTTGGTCGATTAAATGGTGGTTATTTTGTGACGTGGCATTACTCGAAATGGTTTTAAATACGTTTCGGTATTTTTTAAATAGATGATGATAATCAAACATACATTTATTAATTAATAGATTATCAGGGCGAATTAGCTGCCACTCGCTTATAGCGTCTAGCAGTGCTGATGTTATTTCTTGATGCCCCCCTGGCAGTAACTCGGCCTCCATAACCGGGCCGTGGTCTAACATTAAACACCAACCATCTTGCCAGTTATTTTTAATGACCTGTGGTGACCAGCTATAAGCTTTAATCAATTCAAGAATGTTTGCTTCAACTTTTCGAGAAACGCCAAAAGAATAATGCTCAGTGGCATTGAGCCTTAGTATTAGCGCTTTACCGCCAACAATCGCACGAAAGTGGTCGTTAGTGGTTCCTGAGGCTTGAAGAGGAGTCCATTGGGCGCAAGTGTTTAAAAACCGGTTCACTGAGTCTAAGCGTTGTTTATTATCGATGTGTGGACTAGCCTCTTTCATAGCTCCCCTATTAGGAGTGTGTTAATATTTTTTAGCATAACTCTCCTCCTCAGAAGTAAAAATGAATAGTAGAAACGAATTTTATGAAAAATCTATTAGTTGCTGTTAGTGCACTTCTGCTATCTGTTGCCACTTATGCCGCAGACCTTACTGTTTATACTTATGATTCATTCGTCTCTGACTGGGGCCCCGGTCCTAAACTTGAAAAAGCGTTTGAAACGCAATGTCAGTGTGACCTTGAATTTATAGCCTCAGAAGATGGCGTTAGTATTCTAAATCGTTTGCGTATTGAAAAAGACAATACCAAAGCTGATGTGCTATTGGGTATTGATGATGCGTTAATTGAGGTGACTCGTAAAGAAGGTTTAGTTCAATCTCATGAAGTGAGCCTTGATGGACTGAAAAAAGAGTTGAACTGGAAAGACAGTGATTTTGTGCCTTTTGATTATGGCTATTTCTCCTTTGTTTATGACAGCAGTAAAATTGCTAAGCCCCCAACTTCTCTAAAAGAACTCATTGAGTCTGATGCCTCGGTGATTTACCAAGATCCAAGAACCAGTACGCCTGGCCAGGGTTTAATGTTGTGGGTCAAAAAAGTATACGGTGATGAATCACCTGCGGCCTGGTCTCAGCTGGCTCAACATACGGTTACGGTCACTAAGGGCTGGTGGGAAGCTTATAGTATGTTTCTTGAAGGCGGAGCTGATTACGTGCTGAGTTATAACACTTCGCCTGCTTATCATGTGGTAACCGAAAGCAAGACTCAATACAGAGCGGCTCTGTTTGAAGAAGGTCATGTCGCACAGGTGGAGGTGGCCGCCATCACACGTACATCATCGAATAGAGTATTGGCTCAGCAATTCTTAGAATTTCTGATATCTAAAGATGCTCAGGCGATTATTCCAACCACAAACTGGATGTTGCCTGTTATTGATGGGGTTGATTTACCGCCTGTTTTTTCTGAGCTAATTATGCCAAAACGTATTGGTTTCACGCCCGACGAAGTAGCTGTGCAGCGTAAAGAATGGCTAAAAGAATGGCGTAGTACGGCTGCCCGCTAGGACTTATGAAAAAGCGGGTGCCTATGAGAGTAGCAGGTTGGAGTAGCCTATTTTTAATTGTGTTAATTACAGTGCTGGCTTTTCAGGGCTTGATTGGCTTTAGTGAGTCGGGCCCTGACTGGGCGCTTCTGAACGATAGTTATTTCCATAGTATTTTAGTCTTCTCCCTGAAGCAGGCTTTATTAAGTGCACTACTTTCTGTGGTGTTGGCCTGGCCTATCGCAAGAACGCTTTATTACCTTCCTAATGTACCTGCGCTTAATAGCTTTTTGAGCCTTTGTTTACTCTGCTTTGTTATGCCTACTTTAGTACTGATTACCGGGTTGGTTGTACTGGCTGGGCAGGCGGAATGGAGTCTATATGGCTTAAACGGTATTTTGCTCGCGCATATTTATCTTAATATGCCCTTTGCTATTAGAGTGTTTTATCAGCAATTGAAAGGCATTCCTGATAGTAGCTGGAAGCTATCGGCACAACTTAAGCTAAGTCATTGGCAACGACTGCGTATTATTGAATGGCCTAGCCTTCGGGGTACTTCCTTAATGCTTTTTGGCTTTATATTTGTACTTTGCTTTAACAGCTTTGCCATTGTACTCGCGCTGGGAGGCGGGCCTCAGTCCACCACCTTGGAAGTGGCCATTTACCAAGCCTTAAAGTATGACTTTAATATACCGGAAGCCTTAATGCTGGCTTGGGTGCAGTTATTAATAGCTGGCGGGCTGTTTTTGATGGTGTCTCGTATGGGGAGTGCTAACTGGTTGTCGGTTGATACGGCCAGTGATGAGTGGACGCCTCAAGCTAAAGGCTGGCGGTCTTGGTTAATGAAAAGTAGTTATTATCTTGTTTGGCTTGTGTTGTTGTTGCCTATACTTGCATTACTCTTTGGCTTGATTCAGGGTGATTTTTCCCGTATGAGCTTAGCCTCTCTTATTAAACCCACTTTAATAACCGTGAGTTTAGGACTTTTTTCTGCGGTAATCGGTATGGCGCTGGCATATGCAATGCTTAATCCTATTCGACAGATGAATTCCTTGGGGCAAACTCGTAGACGTGTTTTCTTTGAATGGCTGGCAACTCACGCATTAGTGGCTCCGGCTATGGTGGTATCGGTTGGACTGTTTATTTTTCTACTACAACGCATTGATATTGACCGCTGGGGAATCGTATTCGTCGCGATTTTAAATACCTCAATAGTCGTTCCTTTTGCGGTACAGAAACTCAAGCCCCGCCTTTATCAGTTTGATGCACAATACGGTGACCTTTCTCGTTCCCTTAAATTACAAGGTTGGGTTCTTTGGAAAATAGAGTGGCCATTCATTAAATCCGCCTTCTTTTCCACTTTCGCCTTGATACTGGTGTTATCCATGGGGGATGTGGCTATATTCTCTATCTTCGGGTCTAAAGAATGGACGACCTTACCTTGGTTAATATATGAGTATGCAGGCACTTATCGAATGGTCGAGGCAAGTTTGGCTTCGATGCTGTTGTTAGCACTTTGTGCTTTAATTTTATGGTTATTTGAAAAGGCTCAAACACCTCATGCTTAAGATTAGCCAGTTAATAATAGAAAGAGATGGAAAGCAACTTAGCTATGATTTTCGGCTTGAAGAAGGAAAAATTCTGGCTATACAGGGCTTAAGCGGAGTAGGAAAGACAACACTTTTAAGTGCGATTGCCGGGTTTGTTGAGTCAATAGAAGGTCTTATTTCCTGGCAAGGAGATAGTTTAAATTCACTACCTGTAGAGCAGCGCCCCGTTAGTTACCTGTTTCAAGAGCATAATTTATTCGAACACCTAAGCGTAATAGAAAACCTCTCTTTAGGGTTTAGTGGCGTAGCGCCAAAGGCACAGATAGTCGAGGCTACAGTTGTACTCCAGGTAGCTGACCAGTTAGAAAAACGACCGAGAGAATTATCAGGCGGTCAGCGTCAGCGGGTCGCGCTTATTCGCACGCTTTTACGGCCTGAACCTTTGGTATTGCTTGATGAACCTTTTGCAGAATTAGACCCTAAAACGAGAGCAATAGCGACGGAGTGGGTGCGTGATACGGCTAAATTATTAGGGAAAACAGTGCTAATGGTGACGCATCAATCTGAGGATGTAGATAGGGTGGCTGATGAGAGTTTGGTGCTTGAGTGTTGAATTGAAATGCTGCAAAAGGCGTGTAAAAACGCCCTTTGCAGATAGAGCTAACTAGACCCCATTAATCAAGTAATGCGTATAAATACTACCCGCATAACCTAAGCCTATTGCCCAGCTCCACTTCATATGACTGAAGAAGGTGTACATGCCCTGAGACTGACCCATTAAGGCAACACCGGCTGCTGAACCTACCGATAATAAACTACCGCCTACGCCTGCTGCCATGGTAACCAGCAACCACTGGTAATGATCCATTTCTGGAGACATAGATAAGATGGCAAACATCACCGGAATGTTATCTACAACCGCAGATGCTAAGCCTGCTACGATGTTAGCCGTGGTTGGACCCCAACCCTCATACATTAATTCAGAGGCATAACCTAAATAACCAATGGTGCCTAAACCGCCTACACAAAAGATTACGCCGAAGAAGAATAGTAAAGTATCCCACTCCGCACGCGCTACTTTAGTGAAGATGTTAAATTCTGCAGTATGATCAAAGGTATTCTTCTCGGTAATCTTGATGTAATAAGAGAAAAAGAACAAATAGGAAAGACCCATCATCATACCCAGGAACGGAGGCAGGTGAAGCAATTGTTCAAAGCTAACCGCAGTAATAATAGTGCAGATGAATAGCGCACAAATAGCAAACCCCCCACGTTTAACAGAGACTTTATCATCACTCGCAGCAGGAGTGTCATTCGGTATGGCAAAATTCATGATAGTCGCTGGAATGAGAAAGTTGACTAACGAAGGCACAAATAAAGCAAAGAATCCAAAGAACTCAATTTTACCTGATTGCCAAACCATTAGCGTAGTGATATCACCAAATGGACTAAATGCTCCGCCTGCATTGGCCGCCACGACAATATTAATAAACGCAATGGCTACAAAACTGGGCTTATCTGAACCAACAGCAAGTACTACTGCACCCATTAATAATGCAGTGGTAAGGTTATCTGCGATGGGAGATATGAAGAAGGCAAGAAAGCCTGTAATCCAGAATAATTGACGGTAACTAAAGCCTTTAGAAACCAGCCATGAACGTAATGCTTCAAATATATTACGCTCGGTCATCGCATTTACATAGATCATCGCCGTTAATAGGAACAATAATAACGCCGCATACTCTAGTAGGTTATGGTCGAGTGCCCTTTCGATAATTTCGCTACCGTTATCAACCTGTTTGGCTAATACCGCTACCAATATCCAGATTAATCCAGCAGCCATCATAACTGGCTTAGACTTACGTAGATGAATAAACTCTTCAGCAATAACCAAGGCGTAGGCCAGTACAAATATAATCAAAGCAGTAATGCCCAAGCCAGAAGAGATAAGGTGTAAACTCGTCTCTCCACCAGCAGCAGCACTAGACGCAGCAGCGGGTAAGGTTGTTGCTATAAATAGCAACAAGGTGTGAAGTAAGGTTTTCAAGGTTTATCCTCTTTTTTGTAGCAGTAAATTGAAATAGTAAAATGTTATTCAGTTGATGCCACGTATTTTGAATGTTTATTGCTCAATTTCATTGATATTAAACAAGCACAGTCGCTGATTGTTAATAAAAAACAATATGTAACGGCACCTAGTTTGAAAAATTGTCGAAATTTTATACTCTTTTGCTTCAATTTGCTCTGAAAAATTAATCTTTGTACAAAAGCAGAGGGCAGGTGGAGGGTGCTGCAAAGCATTGGGGGATAATGCTTTGCAGTTTTAACTGAAATGCTACATTGGCAGTAGTGGTTTGTTTACACCGGTTAACATGCCACTTGAATCATGACTATATGTAGCGTCAAAGGGGTTAAACTTCCCGCTATCTTTGCCACCAGAGAAGCGAGGTTTTGCCCCTCCAGAGAAGCCGTGAGCGCTGCTTCGTCTTTTTAACATACGTAGGCATGCGGCCTCAGGACCTGATACATGAGGACTAATTTCTTCAACAAAACTTATCCAGTCAAGTTCTTTGCCGCCTATATCAAGAGCGAACCGTTTAACCTTAAGTGGCGTCCAAATAGTACTGTGTCTGTGCCAGCCGCTGCC
>ENA-ORXI01001662-ORXI01001662.1-sediment-metagenome-genome-assembly--contig:-NODE-1662-length-17045-cov-6.201968_pt1 | contig 17045 bp, 15 predicted proteins | sample MGYA00237861_ERZ511468 | MGnify/ENA primary metagenome ERZ511468 (study PRJEB26299, sample SAMN06266213) | sediment metagenome | isolation source: Hudson Canyon methane seep mesocosm | place... | reverse complement strand
CAAATGAGACAGGACCTTCCTGCATTTTCTTCAGGTGATACTGTTGTTGTAAAAGTAAAAATTAAAGAAGGCGACCGTGAACGTGAACAAGCGTTTGAAGGCGTTGTGATTGCAGTACGTAATCGTGGTTTGCACTCAGCATTCACAGTTCGTAAAATTTCTAACGGTGTTGGTGTTGAACGTGTTTTCCAAACACACAGCCTAGCAATCGGTAGTATTGAAGTTAAACGTCGCGGTGATGTTCGTCGTGCGAAACTTTACTATTTACGTGACTTGACTGGTAAAGCAGCACGTATTAAAGAAAAATTAGGTTAATACCTGCTTAGGCAGAATCGAATGACGGTTCTGACTAGCTAAAAAGAAGGGTGCGGCTGTTTCAGCCGTGCCCTTTTTTGCGTTATGGAGCTTATTTATAATTGCATTAGATCCGTAGCTTCGGCTTCAGTCCAAATATGTCGAGTTAAAAAATCGACCTACATGATAGTCAAATATGTTCCATAATGCTCTTTTGTCTTATTCATTTTTTAGATTAATTATGAAATCATTAATTGATAGATTAGATATATCTACAAACAACTTGTATGTGACTGAAATTTCGTGGTCCAATTCAGAAATAGTTAGTGTGAATCAAACTTCATCAGACTTAGCCAAGCAAACACGAATACAGCTTGAGAACTATATGCGTCATGCTCATGATGATTGGACCTTACCTTTAGTTAAATCTGGCACAGAATTTCAGCAAAAAGTATGGCATTATTTGCAGGCTATTCCCCTAGGTGAAACACGTTATTATTCTGATGTAGCTAAAGCACTTAATAGTTCGGCTCAAGCGGTAGGTAATGCCTGTAGAGCTAATCCATTTGTGATTATTATTCCTTGTCATAGAGTTGTATCCAAGACGGGACTAGGTGGATATGATGGGCAAACGAGTGGACATAATTTAACAATAAAACAATGGTTATTAGATCATGAGCGAGAATAACAAGCAGGAGGCTAGCTCGCATTACCTAGAACCCTTTCTTGATTCTCTATGGCTAGAGTCAGGTTTAAGCCAAAACACAGTTGAGGCTTATCGGCGTGACCTATTGGGCTTTGCTACTTGGTTAGTTCAATTTGATATCGATCTTGTCGCTGCAACACGACATGATATTTTACGGTACCAGAGTGAACGGATGCGTGATGGTCGGAAAGTGCGTAGTGAAGCTCGATTGCTGTCGAGTTTGCGTCGGTTTTATCGCTATTTATGCCGTGAAGACATTCGTGAATCAGATCCAACTGCCTTAATTGAATCTCCTCGTCTTGGTAAACCATTACCAAGTAGTTTAACTGAAGATGAAGTAGAGTCTTTATTAGCTCAGCCAGATGTAAATATTGCCTTGGGTTTACGAGATAGAACGATGTTAGAAGTTCTCTATGCCACAGGACTTCGAGTATCTGAACTTGTCGGTTTGACCTTTGAACAACTTAATATGCGACAGGGGCTTATTCGCTGCATAGGTAAAGGCAATAAAGAACGTTTAGTGCCATTAGGTGAGATTTCATTAGATTATTTACAGCAGTATTTATTGGAAAGTAGGCCTGCTTTATTAAATGGTAGAGTTAGTGATGATCTATTTCCAACTAATCGTGGCAAAGCAATGACTCGACAAGCCTTTTGGTATTTAATCAAGCGCTACGCCAAGCAATCAATGATTGACAAGGACTTATCTCCTCATACACTTCGTCATGCTTTTGCGACACACTTGCTTAATCATGGTGCTGATTTACGCGTTGTACAACTATTATTAGGTCATTCAGATCTATCAACGACACAAATATATACTCATGTCGCAAAAGAACGCTTAAAAAATATTCATCAGCAACATCATCCTCGCGGTTAAGTAGAGTAATTATTTATCCCCTGTAGGGTCTGTCTTCAGCTGCGAAAAACGAACAGTAAAATAATATGAATGTTGATAACTAATGTTAAACTGCATCACCATAAATACTACGAACTACAGGAGAGAGTAATGCCTTCATTTGATATTGTTTCAGAAGTAGATAAGCATGAGTTAACAAATGCGGTTGATCAGGCTAATCGTGAGGTTAGTAATCGTTTTGACTTTCGTGGAACTGAAGCACGCGTTGAGCAGTCTGACAAAGTACTGACGGTACATGCGGATAGTGATTTTCAATTAGACCAGTTACAAGATATTCTGAGAATGAAGCTTGTTAAACGTGGAGTTGATGTAAGTTGTCTAGAAGTTAAAGACTCGGTCGGTAATGGTAAAATGCGTAAGCAGGATATCATCGTTCGTGAAGGTCTGGATAAAGATGCCTCACGCATTATTGTTAAAGAAATAAAAAATAGCAAGTCAAAAGTTCAAGCGGCTGTTCAAGGTGAAACAGTTCGCGTAACGGGTAAAAAGCGTGATGATTTACAAGGCGTTATGTCTTTATTGCGTGACAATGACAATATTGAAATGCCATTACAGTTTAATAATTTTAGAGATTAGGGAAAGTTTATGTTGAAACGATTTTATTTGTGCTTGTCATTGTTTATTTGGATGGGAATGGCTCAGGCTGATAATGCTGAAATGAAAAGTAAACTTGAAGCGATGATGCCCGGGGTTACGATTGATAATATTCAGCCACTTGATAATACAGGTCTATTTGAAACGGTTATTAATGGTGAAATTATTTATTTCTCGGAAGATGCACGTTATGTTTTTCAAGGTGATGTTATTGCCTTAGAAACTCGTGAAAATATTACTGAAAGTAAACGTGTTTCACTTAGAAAAGAGTCATTAGCTGCATTAGATGAAGCAGATATGATTGTTTATGAACCGAAAAAGACAGAATATACGCTAACAGTATTTACCGATATTGATTGTGGCTATTGTCGTAAGCTTCATATGCAAATGGATGATTATAATGCCCTAGGAATTCGTATTCGTTATATGGCTTTCCCACGAGCAGGATTGGATTCGGAGTCTTTTGAAAAAGCAGAAGCTGTGTGGTGTGCAGAAGATCGTCAACAGGCAATGACTGATGCCAAGAATGGCAAGACAGTTAATTCTGAACAGTGTGAATCTCCTATAAAAGATCAATATCAAACAGGTCGTCGTTTAGGAGTGACGGGTACACCAGCATTGTTCTTAGATTCTGGAGATATGTTACCGGGATATATTCCACCTAAGCGTTTGAAGAAAATTCTTGATGAACAAGCTTCAGCTGCGAATAACACATAGAACCATTCGCAGCTAAGTTATTGAGCCATGAACAACGCGATGATCAACTAACAAAGTCTGTTGTTCATCGCATTTTAAATAACTTATTTCATCTTCCCAGTCGCCTAAAACAATACGTTTTGCTATTTTCTTATTAACCATCAATGTGTGGATAGCCGGGCGGTGAGTGTGGCCATGAATGAGTTGCGTTACATCAAAGTGATTCATAACACGAAGCACTTCATCTTGGTTAACATCCATAATCATAGCTGATTTAGACTGTTTTTGTTCACGGCTTTTTTGCTTTATCTTGTCAGAAACACCTTGTCGGTAGTTTGCTGGTAAATGTAAAAAACACCACTGTAAAAGTTTATTCCGAGACCAGCGACGATAACGTTGATAAGCAACATCATCAATACACAATGTGTCTCCATGCAGCAATAGTGTTTTTGTTCCGTAAAGATCAATGATGCAACTATCATCAAGGAATTCACAGCCAGCGCGCTCCGAAAATTGTTTGCCCACCATAAAGTCACGGTTACCAACCATTAGATACGTTTTTATACCGGATTGATGAAGTTGTTGTAACTGCAGAATGAGTGGTTCAAATTCTTCAGGGACAATGTCATCCCCTAACCAAGTATTAAATAGGTCGCCAAGAATATAGAGCTTATCTATATTTTCAGACTGTGTTTGAAGAAAATTAACCACAAGTTGAATACGAGCAGAATCACCAGGACTAAGGTGTAGGTCAGATATAAAGAGTGTGGTCATAGAGGTAACTTCATGCCCTGAGCGGGCATGAAGTTGTTCAGTTATTATTCAACAATAGTTGCTTTGATGATGACAATATTTTCAGCAGGTGCATCTGTTGGGAAAGGGCCTTTGCTTCCTGTTTTAACGGTACGAATTGCATTAACAACATCCATACCTTCGACAACTTGACCAAATACTGCATAACCCCAACCTTGTTGGTTTTCTGCACGGAAATCAAGGAAGTCATTATTAACAGTGTTAATAAAAAATTGCGCTGTTGCAGAGTGCGGGTCGCCAGTACGTGCCATAGCGACTGAACCAATAACATTGCTTAGACCATTATTTGCTTCATTTTCAATTGATGCTTTGGTTGGTCGTTGAGAAAAACTTTCATCAAAACCACCACCTTGAATCATAAAGTTTTCAATAACACGGTGAAACACGGTGCCATTATAAGAGTCATCTTCAACATAAGATAAAAAGTTAGCAACCGTATTAGGTGCTTTTTCTGAGTTCAATTCGATGACGATGTCACCTAGTGATGTTTCTAATTTTACTTGCGGCAAAGTAGTGCCTCCTTCGGCATAAGATGAAAATGAAATGATTGTTAATAATAATGCAACTGAGGTGCGAAAAAGGGTTTTCATGATTAAAAAATTCCAAAAATTAACAATAAAACGCACATGATAGAGCAAATAACAGACTAAGTGGTGTAATTTGCCGTAAAATACGCGCTATATTTAAGTTGAATTGCACGCGCAACGAAAACATTACAGAGAAAATTATGCTACAAATTCACAATAGCCTGACCAAGAAAAAAGAAGTCTTTACACCTATCGAGCCGGGCAAAGTAACACTCTATGTCTGCGGTATGACGGTCTATGACTTGTGCCATGTAGGTCATGCACGCGTAATGGTTGTATTTGATGTGGTGACACGTTATCTGCGTGCTAGTGGATATGATGTGACCTATATTCGCAATATCACTGATATTGATGACAAGATAATTGCTCGCGCTAATGAAAATGGCGAATCGATTCAGTCTTTAACTGAGCGGTTTATTGCTGAAATGCATCAAGATGCTGATGCTTTAGGTGTGATCAGACCTGATCAAGAACCAAAAGCGACAGAATCAATGGTTGAGATTATCACCATGATTGAAACATTGATCGCAAAAGGTTTTGCCTATGCCGCTGATAATGGTGATGTGTATTACGATGTCAGTGAGTTTGAGGGCTATGGCAAACTCTCAGGACGCAATATCGAAGAGCTACGTTCAGGTGAGCGAGTTGCCGTAAATGAAGCTAAAAATGATCCCCTAGATTTTGTATTGTGGAAAGCAGCTAAACCAGAAGAACCTGCATGGGATTCACCATGGGGTAATGGCCGCCCTGGTTGGCATATAGAATGTTCTGCTATGTCTGCAACCTGTTTAGGTGAGCATTTTGATATTCATGGTGGTGGTCAGGATTTACAGTTTCCACACCATGAAAATGAAATAGCGCAATCGGAAGGTGCTCATGGTTGTCAGTCAGTGAATTACTGGATGCACAATGGCTTTGTTCGTATTGATGATGAAAAAATGTCTAAATCTTTGGGCAACTTCTTTACTGTTCGTGAAGTATTAGCTCAATATTCTCCTGAAATTGTTCGTTACTTTATATTGACCAGCCACTACCGTAGTCCGCTTAATTATTCTGATGAATCATTAGAACAAGCAAAATCAGCTTTAACACGTTATTACACCGCATTGCGTGATGTGCAGCCGCAAGCAGATGTTATTTGGCAGAATAATGATGAGTTTGGCGCGCGATTTAGTGAAGCAATGGATGATGACTTTAATACAGCATTGGCCTTATCCGTGATGGCAGATGTTCGCCAAGCTTTAAATAAAGCGCGTGAGCAGAATGATGACGAAAAAATAAGTTACTTAGCTGGGCTGCTATATTCATTTGGTGATGTTTTAGGCTTATTTCAACAAGTAGCAGAAGACTTTTTATTGGGCGATCAAGATGATGATGAATCAGTAAAAGTCGAAGCACTTATTGAAGCCAGAAATACAGCACGTGCAGAAAAAGATTGGGCAAAAGCAGATCAAGTACGCGATGAATTAACGGCAATGGGTATTGTATTAGAAGATAATGCGGGTAAGACTACTTGGCGTAAGGCTTAGTAGTATGTTCGCGACTAAAGTCGCAAACACTCACAAGAAAAGAACGTTCATCGTTAAAACCATCGTCTGTTATTGAACAAAAATTATCTATTCAATCTAAGCCCTGTTCGCTGATTAACCACAGAGACACAGAGGACACAGAGTTTTTAATAATATTTACTCTTTTCAGTGCTCTCTGTGTCTCTGTGGTTAAAGTGTTATAAACGCTGTATTTAAGAGATGGAGTTAATATTCAAGGAGCGGCTTCAGCCGCGAACAGACTCTAAGAATCGTGCAACTTGTCAGCCGCATACAGCGTATTTTCCATCAATGTTGCTACAGTCATTGGGCCAACACCACCCGGAACAGGGGTAATCCAAGCTGCTTTTTCTTTAGCAACATTAAATTCAACATCGCCGGTTAATGTGCCATCTTCTAAGCGGTTAATACCGACATCAATAATAATCGAGCCATCTTTCACCCATTCACCCGGAATGAAGTTAGGTTTACCTACGGCAACAACAAGCAAGTCTGCTCTGCGAACATGAAACTCTAGGTCTTTAGTCCAGCGGTGACAGACAGTTGTGGTGCAGCCGGCAAGTAATAACTCTAAGGCCATTGGCCGGCCTACGATATTTGATGCGCCAACTACCACTGCTTCTAATCCATGTAGATCGACACCCGTACTTTTTAACAATGTAATCACACCTTTAGGTGTGCAAGGGCGAAGTTGTGGGTTACGTTGCGCGAGGCGACCAATATTATAAGGGTGGAAACCATCGACATCTTTATGCGGTGCAATATGTTCAATAACTACGTCTGTATTAATATGATCGGGCAAGGGTAACTGCACCAAGATACCGTCAATTTCATCATCATTATTTAATTCATTAATTAGAGACAGTAAATCTTCTTCTGAAGTATTGTCTGGCAAATCATGAGAAACAGAATTAAAGCCAATTTCTTCGCAACTGCGGCGTTTACTACCCACATATACCTGTGAGGCAGGATTACTACCAATAAGTACCACTGCTAGGCCTGGCTTCCGCTTTCCTGCTGCAATTCGCTTATCCGTAGCTACTTTAAGGGATTGTTTAAGCTCCATTGCTACAGCTTTACCATCAATAATTTGAGCACTCATTAAATAGAGATTCCAGGCAACAAAAAGAATCATTTTCTCATGTTGAGCAGATAACGGCAAAAATATAAAAAGAGTGATTGACTGATGACGTTCATCAGCGTATTATTTCGCCTTTCTTCGAGGATGTCTGTCCAAGATGTATCGGGAAAATGTCGGGGTATAGCGCAGTCTGGTAGCGCATCTGGTTTGGGACCAGAGGGTCGGGAGTTCGAATCTCTCTACCCCGACCATTTATTAAACATACCCATTCTAAAATCCCACTCGACAGAAATCACAATGCGCCCGTAGCTCATTTGGATAGAGCATCGGCCTTCTAAGCCGAGGGTAACAGGTTCGAATCCTGTCGGGCGTACCACTTTTCCATTCTAGTAAATATATAATTCCGACTTGTTTTTCGAACCACTGGTAGGAGTGCCTTCAGGTACGAATGGATAGTTGATTACTCACAGGTTTTACGGGCTTTGCTAAATAAGTCATCGTAACCTGCAGGATGAATTTTAGTTCCTTCTCGGCTGAAGCCGACTCCTACACATAGTTTAATAACTCTAGATAAATAGGTGAAGATAAATAGAAGCTAAGGTAGACTTGGTCGTTATATATTTATTTGTGATAAGGACTGGTCATAACTCCCAATGCTGCATCAAAAAATAACAACGTTATCAAATTGGTTTTTATCACGCCCACGGAGTATCAAGCGTTTAATCACAACAGCTGTTGATTTCACCGCAATTGTTTTTTCTCTTTGGTTGGCATTTTCATTGAGATATGGTGAGTTGTATCTACCACCCCAGCAGCAGTTGTGGATTTTCTTATTAGCCCCAGTCACTGCAATTCCAGTATTTATTAAATTTGGTCTTTACCGAGCTATCGTTCGCTATCTCGGTATGCAAGCGCTATGGACGGTTGTTAAAGCCACTTCATTTTATGCACTGATTTTTGCTGTCATTGTCTTATTGTCAGGTGTTGAGCATGTGCCTAGAACGGTTTATGGAATTAATGCCTTAATTTTGATGTTATTTGTGGGGGGCAGTCGATTAATAGCACGATGGTGGTTTGCAAATAGTATCGATAGCACCATCTTTAATCAAACAACAAGACGGCAAATTCCCCCTGTTATTATCTATGGTGGAGGTGCATCAGGTGCACAAATGGCAGCGGCATTAAAAACGTCTCGTCAGCTTAGACCTGTTGCCTTCATTGATGATGCAGTCAGCCTCCATCATCAACAAATTAATGGTCTGAATGTATATTCATTTAGCCAATTAAGTTATTTGATAGAAAAGTTTGACGTGAGTGAAGTACTGTTGGCTATGCCCTCTATTTCAAGAAGTGCACGACATAATATTATTCGCTTGTTAGAGCCGTATCCTGTTCATGTTCAAACTGTACCAAGTTTAATGGATTTGGCTGAAGGAAAAGTAACTGTATCCGATATACAAGAGGTCGATATTGCAGACTTATTAGGGCGAGAACCTGTAGAGCCTGAACAGGACCTTCTTCATGCCAATATTCGGGATAAAGTGGTTATGGTGACGGGGGCTGGCGGCTCGATAGGCTCTGAATTATGTCGGCAAATAATAAAGCTTCAACCCACTACGTTAGTATTATATGAATTAAATGAATTCGTCCTTTATAGTATTGAGAAAGAATTGCATGCACTTGGCTTAAATGTGCCGATTATCGCTATGCTGGGCAATGTGCTTAATCAATCACGAATTGAATCAGTCTGTACGCGTTTTGCTGTTAATACTATCTATCACGCCGCAGCTTATAAACATGTGCCGATGGTCGAAAAAAATACCAGTGAAGGGATACGTAACAATGTATTTGGTACTTTAAGTTGTGCTCAAGCAGCCATAAATTCTAATGTAGAAACCTTTGTTTTAATTTCAACTGATAAAGCGGTTAGACCAACTAATACCATGGGAGCAAGTAAGCGATTTGCCGAGTTAGTATTACAAGGTTTGGCTGAAGATAAAACCCAAAACTCAACAACACGATTTACCATGGTTCGTTTTGGTAATGTGCTGGGATCCTCTGGCTCAGTTGTACCCTTATTCCGTCAGCAGATTGCTAATGGCGGCCCTGTAACGGTAACTGATGAACGAATTATCCGTTATTTCATGACGATTCCCGAAGCAGCTGAACTTGTTATTCAGGCCGGCGCAATGGGTGAAGGTGGCGATGTATTTGTATTAGAGATGGGCGAGCCAGTACGAATCGTTGATTTAGCTAAACGAATGATTCATTTGAGTGGTTTTATTGAAAAAGATGAAGCTCATCCTGAAGGTGATATAGAAGTCATATTCACAGGCTTACGACCAGGTGAAAAATTGTATGAAGAATTACTGATCGGCGATAAGGTCTCTGATACTAAGCACAAGAAAATCATGCGAGCAGAAGAAAAAGTCATTCCATGGACACAGTTAAATGATGTATTGCAACAGCTAGAACAGGCTAATGAAAGCGAGAAATCTCAACAAGTGCGAGATATTTTAATCAGCCATGTAGATGGTTTTAAACCACAATGTGGTATTGAAGACGTATTAGCTTAAGAGTTTTACATCTACTAATTCGCGGCTAAAGACCGCTCCCACAAGTTTGAACGCTGTCATTACCCCTCCCGTAGGAGTCGGCTTCAGCCGCGAAAGGATCTAAAATGGATAAGTTGGTTCTTAGGTATTACCACTCAATTAGCGGCTAAAGACCACTCCCACATGTTTTAACAATATCCACTTCTGATATCAGTGGCAGCTAGTGTATAATTCTCACTTTGATTTTAAGGATAAAAAGCATGTGTGGAATAGTCGGAGGTATAGCTGAACGTAACGTCACCCCTATCTTGCTTGAAGGCTTACGACGATTAGAATACCGAGGCTATGATTCATCTGGTATCGCTTTATTAGATTCTGATAATGCAATTCAACGAGTTCGTTCTATTGGTAAGATAAAACAACTTGAAGATAAAATTAACCAAGAGTCGACTGATATCACTGGTAATATTGGTATCGCCCATACACGATGGGCTACACACGGTGTCCCAGCAGAGAATAATGCTCATCCCCACATATGTAATAACAAAGTAGCCGTTGTTCATAATGGCATCATTGAAAATTATAAATCTCTGAAACAAGCGCAAACGTCAGCAGGATATCGTTTTACTTCTGAAACGGATACCGAGGTCGTCGCTCATGCTATCCACCAACAACTAGAAACAACAGATGATTTGTTTCAGGCTGTATCACAGGCACTGAAACAGTTTGAAGGTGCCTATGCTTTAGGTGTTATTGCAATCAATGATCCTGATACTTTAGTTGCCGCTAGAAAAGGTAGCCCATTAGTCATTGGTGTAGGTATCGGTGAATACTTTATCGCATCTGATGTATCCGCTTTATTACCTGTCACCCAAAACTTTATTTTTCTAGAAGAAGGTGATGTTGCAAAATTGACTCGCACATCTATTGAAATAATTGATGTTACCGGGCAGCAAGTAGAGCGAGAAATTAAACAATCTAGCTTGAGTGTCACCGCCGTAGAATTAGGTGAACATCGCCACTACATGCACAAAGAAATCTTTGAACAACCTCAAGCTGTTATCGATACTCTAGAAGGTCGAATTAGCTCAGATAAAGTATTTGTTTCCAGTTTTGGCCCACAAGCAGAAAAAATATTCGACAGTATCGAACAAATACATATTATTGCCTGTGGTACCAGTTATCATGCAGGCTTGCTCGCAAAGTACTGGGCTGAAGATATTATTGGTTTACCTTGTCAGGTTGAAGTGGCAAGCGAATTCAGATACCGAAACCCAGTTATTCAAAATAACACTTTATTTGTTACTATTAGTCAATCAGGTGAAACAGCCGATACCTTGGCTGCTCTACAGAAAATAAATGCTGCACGTCATTCCAGCGAAGGCGGGAATCCACAACCTCAAAACATTCCAACTCTAACCATCTGCAATGTCCCAGAAAGCAGTCTAACTAGAGAATCGGACCTAAGCTATCTCACTCAAGCGGGCCCAGAAATCGGAGTAGCATCAACCAAAGCATTCACAACTCAACTCGTTGCTTTAGCACTGTTAATCACCAGTATTGGCAAAGTCAAACAACGAATAGACGTTGAACGTGAATGTTTAATAGTAAGCGGTCTACAAAAATTACCAAGCCTTATTAGTAATGCTTTGCTACACGAAGATGAAATTAAAGTCATTGCCCAGCTGTTTGCCGATAAAGAACATGCTTTGTTTTTAGGACGCGGCATCATGTATCCCATTGCAATGGAAGGTGCGTTGAAGTTAAAAGAAATTAGTTATATTCATGCAGAAGCCTATCCTGCAGGTGAATTAAAACACGGGCCGTTAGCTCTAATAGATGAAAATATGCCGGTTATAGCAATAGCGCCACTCGATGACTTATTAGAAAAACTAAAATCAAACTTACAAGAAGTTAAAGCCCGTGGTGGTCAGATGATTGTATTTGAAGATGAGCAATCAGATATTAGTTCTGAAGAAGGGTTTGAAGTAATTAAAGCAACGACGAATGTTGGGCGGATTACAGCGCCAATAACTTATAATATTTTGTTACAATTGCTAAGTTATCATGTTGCCTTAATTAAAGGTACTGATGTTGATCAGCCTAGAAACCTAGCAAAATCAGTTACTGTCGAATAAAAGAAGAGATTCATCATCTCTGATGATGTTAATTAATATTAAAAAACAAGAGTAATTCAAGTTATATGGATACTAGAAAAGTCGCATTAATAACGGGTGTAACGGGTCAAGATGGCTCTTACTTAGCTGAGTTTCTATTGGAAAAAGGTTATGAAGTGCATGGCATCAAACGCCGAGCCTCATCACTGAATACACAACGGATTGATCATATTTATCAAGACCCACATGTGGATCATGCTAATTTCATTCTTCATTATGGTGATTTAACCGATTCATCGAATTTAACTCGAATTTTGCAAGAAGTGCAACCAGATGAAGTGTATAATTTAGGTGCACAGTCTCATGTCGCCGTTTCATTTGAATCTCCAGAATATACTGCTGATGTTGATGCCATGGGTGCATTACGTCTATTAGAAGCGATTCGATTTTTAGGTTTAGAGAACAAAACACGATTCTATCAAGCGTCCACTTCAGAGCTCTATGGAGAGGTGCAAGAGACACCTCAAACTGAAACGACGCCATTTCACCCCCGTTCTCCTTATGGTGTCGCCAAAATGTACGCCTACTGGATTACGGTTAATTACCGTGAGTCCTATGGTATATATGCGTGTAATGGAATACTGTTTAATCACGAGTCACCTCGCCGAGGCGAAACGTTTGTGACACGTAAAATTACCCGTGCACTAGCGAATATCTCACAAGGCTTAGAAAAGTGTTTGTACCTTGGTAATATCGATGCACTTCGTGATTGGGGGCATGCAAAAGATTACGTTCGCATGCAGTGGATGATGCTGCAGCAAGAGCAAGCAGAAGATTTTGTTATCGCTACTGGGAAGCAGATCTCAGTACGTGAGTTTATAAAGTTAAGCGCAATAGAGTTAGGAATTGAACTTGAGTTTAGTGGTCAAGGGGTCGAGGAAATAGCCACTGTTTCTGCAATATCTGGCGATAATGCTGCCGCTGTTAATATTGGCGATATTATTGTTAAAGTTGATCCACGCTATTTCCGCCCAGCTGAAGTGGAAACTTTATTAGGTAATCCCGCTAAGGCAAAAGCTAAGCTAGGTTGGACGCCAGAGATTACTGTTGAAGAAATGTGTGCAGAAATGGTGGCGAATGACCTAGATAGTGCAAAACGGCATGCATTATTAAAACAGCATGGACATGATGTGTCCATCGCCCTAGAGAACTAAATTTAGAGACACTATTTGCCCATGTTGAAAACAGATATAATATATGTAGCGGGTCATCGAGGTATGGTCGGGTCAGCGATTGTAAGACAGTTACAGTCTTTAGGTTTTAGTCATATTATCTACCGAACTCATGCAGAGTTAGATTTATGCAGTCAAGCGGCGGTGCATGATTTTATGCAAGCGGAAAAGCCAGACTATGTGGTTTTAGCAGCAGCAAAAGTTGGGGGTATTCACGCTAACAATATTTACCCAGCTGAGTTTATTTATGAAAACTTGATGATGGAAGCTAATGTGATTAATGCGGCCTACCAATCTGGCTGCCGTAATTTGTTGTTTTTGGGTAGTTCTTGCATCTACCCGAAAATGGCAGCTCAACCCATGACTGAAAAAGCCTTGCTGACAGATACGTTAGAGCCTACTAATGAGCCTTATGCCATTGCCAAAATAGCGGGTATCAAACTATGTGAATCTTATAACCGTCAATATGGTACCGACTATCGCAGTGTTATGCCTACTAATTTGTATGGTGAGAATGATAACTTCCATCCAGAGAACAGCCATGTGATACCTGCTATGATGCGTCGATTCCATGAAGCAAAACTACGTGAAGACAAAGAAGTCGTCGTTTGGGGTACAGGTAAACCAATGCGAGAGTTTTTACATGTCGATGATATGGCTGCTGCCTCTATTCACGTAATGCAATTAGATGTTGAAACCTATCAATCCAACACCAACGCGATGTTAAGCCATATTAATGTTGGCACAGGCATCGATTGCACGATCCGTGAGCTTGCAGAAACCCTGAAAAAAGTGGTGGGTTTTGAGGGGGAACTAAATTTTGATGTAAGTAAGCCAGATGGAACAGCACGTAAATTAATGGATGTATCTCGCTTAGAGCGCCTGGGCTGGAAGGCTAGTATAGGTTTAGAACAAGGGCTTAGTACTACTTATCAGTGGTTTTTAAATAGCCAAACTGATAATGATTTGAGGTTGTAAGATGTTAAAATCTTTTTTGCTTGATTTACTTAGATCGCGAAGTCTTATCTTTGAATTAGCCAAGCGAGATTATAAACAGCAGAGCCAGGGGTCTTATCTGGGGCTGGTTTGGAATTACCTGCAACCTCTGCTATTCATAGCCGTACTGTATAGCGTATTCACCTTAGGGTTTCGTTCTGGAGGAGGGCAGGCTGAGGCTGAAGATATGCCTTTTTCAATCTATCTTATAAGTGGTATGGTCTGCTGGACATATTTTTCTGCAAACTTAAGTTCGATTACCAATGTGATACGCAGCTATAGTTTTTTAGTGAAAAAGGTAGATTTTCGCCTAAGTATTTTACCTATAGTGAAAATATTAAGTTCTTTTTTGCCCCATTTATTTTTACTGGTGGTTGCTCTTGGTTTAGCTGCCTATCAAGGTGTCTTACCTGGCTGGCATACATTACAGTTTATCTACTATTTTTTCTGTATGGTGGCTTTATTATTGGGATTGGGCTGGTTAACAGCATCAACTAGCGTGTTTGTAAAAGACGTATCCAATATCGTTGCTGTTATCACTCAGTTTGGTTTTTGGCTAACGCCCATTTTCTGGAAGATAGAGAATATGCCCGAAAGTATTCAATGGCTATTAAAGTTGAATCCTGCATATTATCTGGTGACTGGCTATCGTGATGCAATCGCGGGCACTCATTATTTTTGGCAGAGGCCTCAAGAAAGCCTAATGTTCTGGTCTGTGACATTATTATTTTTAATTATAGGCGCAGTGACATTTAAAAAACTTAAGCCGCATTTTGCCGAGGTTATATAATGAGTGAAATCGCGATTAGCCTTAAAAATGTAGCTAAGTATTACAAGCTGTATGGTGAACCAAAAGACAGGCTAAAAGAAGCACTACATCCATTTAAAAAAAAATATCATAAGCCTTTTTATGTGTTGAAGGGCCTAAACCTAGAGATTGGAAAAGGGGATGTTTTAGGTGTTGTTGGACGTAATGGCTGCGGTAAATCGACATTGCTCAAATTGATTGCAGGGGTACTTCAGCCTAGCGAAGGAACATTAACCGTCAATGGGAAAGTAACCGCTTTACTTGAACTTGGAGCGGGGTTTAATCCTGAGTTTACGGGTATTGACAATATTCAGTTTTATGCCAAGGTGCTAGGTATATCAGATCAAGAGTTTGAAGAAAAATTACCCTTGATTATTGCTTTTGCCGATTTAGGCGATTTTCTCTATCAGCCTGTCAAAACCTATTCTAGTGGTATGAAATCTCGTCTTGGCTTTTCCGTAGCAGTTTATGTTGATCCTGAAATTTTGATTCTTGATGAAGTATTAGCAGTAGGCGATGCCTTATTTAAGCGAAAGTGTTATGCGAAGATGGAAGAGTTTTTTAAGGCAGGAAAAACAATTATTTATGTATCGCATGATGCTAATTCGGTGAATCAACTGTGTAATCGAGCTGTGTTAATTCATGAGGGTGAAATTATCATGGATGGCGAGCCTAAAAAGGTTACCCAGTATTACGAGAAAATTTTATTTTCTAAAAGTGATGATATAAAAAGTATTCTTGCTGAGCTCCCCATATTGGTAAGTGAAGAAAAGGCTGTTGTTGAAGTTTCTTATAAAGAAAAGGTAATTGATGAGCAATATAATAAGACTGAACCTAATGACTCGGCGTATTTTATTGAATATCTCAGGCCAAAAGATTTTGTGAAAATACAAAATTATGATGTTGATATCCATTCTCCCAAAGTAATAACACCAGAAGGTACTGAGGTAAATGCTTTGGTTTTAGGAGAAAATTACATTTATACCTTTCGGGTTATTTTCAAAGAAGCGTTTAGAGGAGTCTCATTTGGTAGCCAAGTCAAATCAATTAGAGGGCAGATTATATCGTTAGCGTCACTCCAGGAAGCAGGGGATACGATTGATCAAATCATGCCAGGTGAATATCTTGTTAAATGGTCGTTTAGTTGTATGTTGCTACCAGGAGATTACTTTTTTGATTCTTCTACGACAGGCTACGTTTTAGATGATGAACGTGAAGTTCTCTGTCGAATTAAAGATCTTTATATGATTAGAGTAATTAAACCAAAAAACTTGCCTTACCAAGGATTAGTGTCTTTAAATCAAAAAATAAAAGTAGAGCGAGTTCCTGCTATGGTGCGTAATGTTTAGCAAGTTCCTCAAAAGGAAAAAGGAAAGGTTTGTATTATTGACAATGCAACGAACGGGTTCAACTTATTTATCCGAATGTTTAATGTCTCACCCCGATGTTTATATGGGGCGGGAGCTCTTTAAGTCTACTTCTGGTGGACGCAATGATACGGAGGCTCCTTTCTGTTCAAGTGGGATGAGTGTAGAGCAATATCTAGACGATTTTTACATGAGTAAGCCCAAAAAAGGTCGCGTAGTAGGCTTTAAGTTAATGTTGAACCAGTTAACCCCAGAAATTCTAGATTATTTGTTGAGTAATGATATCCAATGCATCTATTTGGAAAGGTGGAATGATTTTAAACTGGCGGTTTCACGCTTGACTGCGAGAAAAACGACAATTTATCATTTGAAGAAGGTGATAAATAAGCCTGCGATACACCTAGATATCGAAACACTAGAAACGGAATTAGAAAAAATAAGGGAAGAAAAGAATGTAGTTAAAAGCTACACAAAGAGTTTAAATACAATTGATATAAAGTATGAAGATTTTATTCATGATAAAAAACAGTCGGTATCTAAAATATTGCAGTTTCTTTCTGTTAAGGACGTGGGTGTTAATTCTGAGTTGAGTAAAATAAATTCAGATGATTTAAATTTTGTTTTATCAAAACCAGAAAATATTGATTATATTGATGTGTCGCCCAAACAATTAGTTTCTGTAGCAGCATCGTTAATTCCTTTTTTAGAAAATGATGATGCTAACAGAGCTTTA
>ENA-ORXI01001661-ORXI01001661.1-sediment-metagenome-genome-assembly--contig:-NODE-1661-length-17046-cov-3.407449_pt1 | contig 17046 bp, 17 predicted proteins | sample MGYA00237861_ERZ511468 | MGnify/ENA primary metagenome ERZ511468 (study PRJEB26299, sample SAMN06266213) | sediment metagenome | isolation source: Hudson Canyon methane seep mesocosm | place... | reverse complement strand
CACAAACCTTGAAACCCTGAAAATCTATTTGATCTTCTAATAAAGGCTCATAAATAATGATTTCTTTACCTTTATTCTTGAGTCTCTGCATAATGTCGATTATGGATGATGATCTATAATTATCACTTTTAGTTTTCATTACCAGTCGATAAAACCCTATTATGTTTATATTATGACCAAGGATCCGTTCAGCTAAAAAATCTTTTCTTGACTGGTTAGAAGAAATGATGGCTTCTATCAGATTCTGAGGGATGCTCTTATAGTTAGCTAGCAGTTGCTTGGTATCTTTAGGTAAGCAGTAACCACCGTAACCAAATGATGGGTTATCATAGCCTTCCCCAATTCTAGGATCTAACCTAACACCCTCAATAATATCCTTTGTTTGAAGATTATTAGCCATGGCAAAAGAATCCATCTCATTGAAAAATGCTATACGCATTGCTAGAAAAGTATTTGAAAATAACTTTACAGCCTCTGCTTCTCCAGAGGTCATAAACATCGGGGATATATTCTTAATTTCAGAGCCTGCAATAAGTAAATTTGCAAACTCTTTTGATTGTTCTGAGTCACCCCCAATAATGATTCGTGTTGGAAATAGATTATCTTTTAGTGCACTCCCCTCTCTTAAGAACTCAGGAGAAAAAATGATACGATCAGTGGAATATTTTTTTTGCAAATATTCTGTATGTCCCACAGGAATGGTTGACTTAATGACAACCAAAGCATCATGATTTGCCATTAAAGCATCTTCTATTACAGAATCAACTACACTTGTGTCAAATGCATGAGAATCCTCATCAAAGCTAGTGGGGGTCGCGATAATAATAAAATTAGCATCCTTGTATGCCTTCGCTTTGTCATCAGTAGCAGTTAAAGACAACTGTTTTTCACTAAGGAAAGTTTCAATCTGTTTATCAAAAATAGTTGATTCATTGTTATTAATTTTTTGAACTCTTTGTTTATCTATGTCGTGCACCACAACATCGTTTTGTTGTGCAAACAATACACCAAGTGACATACCCACATACCCAGCACCAACAACCGTTATTTTTACTTTATCAATCATCTATTTTATTACTCATAAATAATATGGTTTACCCCTACCTTAAATCTATGACTGGGAAATTACTATCAGATAGTACCGAGAGAAAATGTGTCAGTTTCTTTTCACTATTAGTGATTACCAGACCAAGGTCACCACCGCCAGCTCCAGAAGGTTTATAAAAAACATCTGCACTTCTAGCAAGCTCTATAAGCCGTTTATGCTCATCGGTGAAAATTCCTAAATTAAACTTTTCATTAAGTTGATTAATAAAAGTATTGTATGTCTGCATTAATTCTATGATCTTTGCTGAGTTTTGTGTATCCCATGCTGTTGAAATTTGGTTTAGTAAATGATTTATCTCTGAATACAATTTATTGAAAAAGATCTGGTTAGAGTCTTTACCACGATTATATTTCTCAATCATCATCTTTGTTGAGCTTTGATCGCTTGTAATCACTCCTTTTATATATAGATCTGATGGCCATTTGAGACTCCTCCATTTATGCTCATTCGCCATTTTAAGATTGCACTCAACTACACCACTATCAGCACAGGAAGTAATAACATCCAATCCACTACCAAAATTATCTTGGCTAAGAGCATGAATATTGACAGCTTTTTGTATTTTTGCTGATTCAGATAATTGCAAATTAAAATACTCATCTAGAACATTAATTATTGCAGCAGCAATCGAAGCACTTGAGCCTAAGCCAATTTTCTTACCGCTTGAATAAAATTCATTTGTGTCGATTGAAATTAATGTTTTGGAGGGTTTTATTTTCAATTCACAAATCGCCAAAGAGATAAATAAACCAAAATCGTGTGGATCATTTTCAACCCAGTCAACCTCAAAATTATCATTAACACTAAATTGAAAAGATTGGTCTAGGGCGGAGGAATAAAATAGATTATAAGGCTTTTCATGATCTTCTATGGAGACCCTGGATCTTTGTTTTGTTGAAAGAATAATTGCCGACCCTCCCTCAAGAGCTAAATATTCTCCAGATAGAAAAACCTTGCCAGGTGCAGTTCTTTTAACCCTCATTAATTACCCTAGCTCCATAACCAATATTTGCGATAAGTGTTTGCCTAACACTAGGCAAGCTAGATACTCTCTCTTGGATCAAACCATTATCTTCTGTTTTGCAAATAATCTTCACTTGTGGTCCAGCATCCACTGTATAAAAAAGATCAAAACCTGAGTTTCTAATACTTTCTATTGCATTAATACAGTCAATTGTTTTATTTGTCATATAATTAATTGAAGGGTTAGATGTCCTCATAACTTCATGCATTTGCTTACAGTTTTCCTCAGCCACCAGTCCCAATGCCCTAAGATTTCTTTCATTAATAGCTTTTTTAGCTCGCTTAATATGACTTGCATTAACTTTCAACCAAGATTCATAAAGTGGTGAAGTCTTCCTAGAAATTTCCATACCTTCTCTGGAGCTCATTGTTTTTCTTTGATCATCTGTTATACAAACAATCACACTCAGAGGCCATTGATTAGGCTCTGCTAATGTTCGGCAATCGAACTGGTTCTCAATATCTAATAACACAATACCCGGAAGAAGTGATCTTGGTGCCGAACCCGAACCTAACATGGCAGCCTTTGCCATTTGTTTATTTGTGAGGCCTAAATCAAACAATCTATTATAGGCAACAACTATGGAGGCCACACCCGATGCGGATGAGGCAAGACCTGCGGCTGTTGGAAAATTATTGTCTGATTGTATGAGGCAAGGTTCTCTAATCTCACCAACTTTAGATAAATAATCAAGGGTAGGTAATAGTTGACCTAAATCAGGTTGACGCTCTCCGTTTAATTCCCAGACGTTCTCTTGCATCTGTGGTTGTTGTGATATTTTTGTGGTGGAAGCTAAGGTATCTACAGTTAAAGATATCGAACTCATAGCAGGAATATTATGAATAGAATCGGTCTTTCCCCAATACTTTATTAGGGCAAAATTTGGATGGGCTATTGCAGTTACTTCTGACAATTGAATCTTTAGGCAAAAAATTAAATATGTTATTGAAATAGTATACTGTATCTCTTTATCAATTAGAGAAATTGGAACGATTACTTATGACACCGTTCAAAGCAAAAACCAGTGACCATATAGAAGAAATTAATAATTATCTAGAAAGCTGGTTACCTGATAGTCAAATTCCACCAAAAAACCTCCACCAAGCTATGAATTATTCAGTAATGAATGGAGGCAAAAGAATTAGACCTCTGCTTACTTTTGCAGCTGCTGAATCATTAAATATTGACCATAAAATGCTCATTCCTGCTGCTGCTTCTATTGAATTACTTCATTCCTTTTCTTTGGTTCATGATGATTTACCGTGCATGGATGATGATGACCTTCGAAGAGGACAGCCAGCAACACATAAAGCCTTTGATGAAGCAACTGCTGTTCTTGCTGCGGATGCATTATTGTCTTTAGCCTTTGAAATATTGAGTTCGGATTTAAACTTCAATGGAACAAAGGAAATTAATGCTTCTTTAATTTCGCTCATTGCAAATGCCACAGGATCAAACGGAATAACAGGTGGACAAGCATTGGATTTAAACGCGGAAGGCCTCGTTTTAGGCCAATCAGAGCTGGAACATATTTATCGACAAAAAACAGGGAAGCTATTAAGGGCATGCGTCCTATCCCCTTGTTGCTTTATTGATCTAGGATTAGAAAAAACAACGGCTCTTGAAAGATATATTGATGCCATTGGATTGGCTTTTCAAATTAAAGATGACATTATTGAAGCAGAAGGTGAAACTGAGGAAATTGGTAAATCGTCTCATTCTGATATTGATCAAGCAAAAGCTACTTTCCCAAAAATGTTTGGTCTAAATCATTCAAAGAACAGAGTGGATGATCTTTTGTTTAATGCTAAAGATGCTTTGTCGGTGTTTGATAAAGATGCAGAACCATTGATATCTATGGCGGAAATGATAGTCTCTAGAAGCTCATAAAAGACTTAATCTCTTATGCCAATTCCCTTTTTTAATAGATACACAGCAACTGATAGTAGTAGTATAAAAAAACCGCTAATCATCAATAACCCATCCATTATCTCAATATCTGAAGTGCCTAGGACACTGTAACGCATAGAGTTGACCATGTATAAAATAGGGTTCAACCGAGACACTGTTTGCCAAAACTCTGGTAACAAAGACACTGTATAGAAGACGCCACCTAGATAGGTCAGTGGGGCCAAAACAAACGACGGAATAACTGCAATGTCATCAAATTTCTTTGCGAAAATTGCATTGATCAATCCTGCTAAAGAAAAAACACTTGCAGTCATAATAATTACCAATAGGGCCAATAGTGGGTACTTGATATTTAGTTCAGTAAAAAATAACGCTATAAAAGAGACCACGGTGGCCACAAACAAACCCCTTATAATGCCGCCAGCTAAGTAGCCTATAACAATAGAGGTTTCATCCATGGGTGAAACCAACATTTCTTCGATGTGGCGTTGAATTTTAGCGTTAAAAAAACTGCCCACCACATTACCGTATGAATTGGTTATCACTGACATCATGATTAACCCTGGAGCTATATATTCCATATACGGATAGCCGTCCATTTCCCCTATTCGTTTACCAATTAGAGTGCCAAATATAATAAAATACAATGACATTGTGATCCCCGGTGGAATTAAGGTTTGAACCCAAATTCTTAACACTCGACTTGTTTCTTTACGCATCAAAGCAAACATACTGATCATTTGTGGGCTCATTCGGCAGTCTCTTTAGGTGGGTTATTGGTTAAATCAATAAATAATTCTTCTAGTCTACCGGTCTTATTTCTCATGCTAATAACCCTAATACCTAGAGTGTCTAATTGAGCAAATACTTCATTGATTCCTTGTGATTGTAATATTGAAACCTCAATTTCTTGTGGAGATTTTAGACTTGTTTCGTACCCCTCTATTATAGGTGCCTTGGTAAGCGATTGATTAACATTGAGTATAAACACTTCTTTTTTTAGCTTTTTTAATACATTAAGCATGGAGTCATTCTCGATAATTTGCCCCTCATCAATAATTGCAATTCGATCACACAACTGTTCAGCTTCCTCCAAATAATGGGTGGTTAAGATAATGGTTGTACCTTGTTGATTTAATTCCCTTAAAAAACGCCACATCATTCTTCTCGTCTCAATGTCAACCCCTGCTGTTGGTTCATCAAGTAAAAGGAGTTTTGGCTGATTAACTAACGACCGTGCAACCATCAACCGTCTTTTCATACCTCCTGAAAGATCTCTTGCATTGCTGTTTCTTTTTTCCCATAAACCCATTTGTTCTAGATAGTACTTAGCCCTCTTCTTAGCCTCATCTCTCGGAATACCGTAAAAGCCTGCTTGATTTACAAGGGTGTTAATACATTTATCAAAGAGATTTAAATTAACCTCTTGAGGAACAACACCAAGACAAGCCTTAGCAAGACTTAAAGCGTTATCTATATCATGACCAAATACTTTAACGCTTCCTGACGTTTTGTTAACTAGAGATGTTAAAATTCCTATGGCGGTTGTTTTTCCTGCGCCATTTGGCCCTAATAATGCAAAAAAATCCCCTTGATCCACCTCAAAATTAATAGATTTTAAGGCTTGGACCCCGCTTTTGTATTGCTTTGAAAGATCTTGAATTGATAATGCTTTCATGAAACAGCATTTTGCACCCTTCTCAAAATAAAGCAATAATGTTGCTATATTTTCATAGTGGAGCTAACAACCATGACTCAAATTTGGCATCAAAACAATATCGATCATTTAGAGGCAATGAATACTGTTCATGAAGGTACCCTTATGGAAACACTGGGTATTGTAATCACTGAGATTGGTGATGATTATGTGAAAGGCACTATGCCGGTGAATGAAAAAACTAAACAACCCTATGGAATCCTTCATGGCGGTGCATCATTAGGGCTAGCTGAAACCTTAGCAAGCACAGGAGCTGGATTATGCATTGATAACACAAAATATAAGATTGTTGGTCAAGAGATCAATGCAAATCACTTAAGGTCAGCAACAGAAGGTTTAGTTACAGGGATAGCTAGGCCTGTTTTTGTGGGTCAACGAACACAAGTTTGGGAAGTGAAAATATATAAATCAGAGACTGATTTTAACGATAACAATCTATGCTGTGTTTCCAGAATGACAGCACTTAGGATTGACAGGGGGTAGTCATAACTCCTTTTGTTGTTTTATTCTTTTTTACTGCCTTCCTCTATGCGGTGGTTGGTTTCGGTGGAGGCTCAACGTATAACGCTTTGTTGGTTATAAGCGGTGCTGATTATCAATTAATACCAATTATTGCACTTGTTTGTAATCTCATTGTGGTCAGTGGGAATCTAATACAATTTCATAAACAAAAACTTATCCCATGGAAGTTTACCTTACCCATTATTTTAGTATCGATCCCAGCTGCTTTTTTTGCTGGGAGAATAGTCATCAGTCAATCTCAATTTATTTTAGCTCTGGGAGGGAGTTTATTGGTATCCGGTCTCTTGATGATGATCAGAGACAACGAAGTACAGCAACCCTCGGCCTGGCTTAGTACAAAAGCGGGTATCATAGCTAATCTAATTATTGGTTTTCTACTGGGCGGTTTAGCTGGCTTGGTTGGCATTGGGGGAGGCATATTTTTTGCACCTCTTTTGCACTTACAACAAAGCCTACCCACAAAACAGATTGCAGCTTTTTCCAGTGTTTTTATATTTTTTAACTCCTTTGCAGGTCTTATGGGGCAAGCATCAAAACATTCTCAATACACAGGTTTAGATAACCTCTTAGAATACACCTGGTTTTTTATTGCAGTCTTTATAGGTGGACAAATTGGCAACCGGTTAGGTGTTTCGGTTATTTCTGCAATTGTCGTTCGCCGATTAACTGGGGTGCTGGTAATATATGTTGGCATAAGACTGCTATATATATATTTCAGTTATTGATTATGGAACAAACGATACAAATATCAATCCACTACTTTGCAGGGCTACGAGATGCAACAAAGAAAGATCTTGAGACAATAACAATAAGAAAAGGCGCCACCGCAGACTCTGTTTACCAACATTTAATTACCATATACAACCTACCAGATATCAATCAATTGAAAGTGGCTATCAATGATAGTTTTGCATCACCTCACACAGAAATAATGGATGGGGATAAATTGGTGTTTATCCCCCCGGTAACTGGCGGATGAGCAATTTTGTTATCACTCAAGAAGTTATTAATCCTGATTTAATAGCGACAGAGAATCCAGACCATCAATCTGGAGCAAAATCAGTCTTTGAGGGAATTGTCAGGGACTATAATTTAGGCAAGCCTGTTACTTCTCTAGAGTATCAATGTTACGAGGAACTAGCCGTAAAAGAAGGAAACCTTATCATTGGTGAAGCACTGAGTAAATTCAGTATCAATTACGCTTATTGCATTCATCGTATTGGTTTGCTCAATGTTGGGGACACTGCTGTGACTGTGTTGGTTTATGCTGGGCACCGAGATGATTCATTTACAGCGTGTCGTTTTATTATTGATGAGGTAAAAACACGGGTCCCTATTTGGAAAAAAGAACTTTATGTATCAGGTAACAGTGGCTGGTTGCAAGGTGCAGGTTAATGATCAAAGTAAATTATTGAGATAAAAACTCTCTTTCGGCTAACTCTTTAGTAACTGCTAACATGTCTTCAAACGTCTTTACAGCAGGGCCGTTGGCAGTGTATTTGCCGTTGATCACCATCGTGGGTGTGGAACGAATTTTATATTTACTGGTTAAACGCTGTGCTCTTTTCACTTTACTTTCTACCGTGAACGAGCGAAAGCGACTAAGAAACTGTTGTTTGCTAATGCCTTGCTCAGCAAACAGTTGGTAGATTTCATTCTCATCAATTAAAGATTTTCTATCCAAGTGCATTGCTTTAAAAACCTTCCTATGCATAACATCTAAATTACCTAGCGACTCAGCTGTGTAGTAAATTCTTGCATGTGTTTTATAAGCGTCATTAAACACAACTGGCATTTTTTTAAAATCAATATAATCAGCCTTGCTCTTTTCGAATTGGTCCAAATAAGTTTCAAAATTAAAACAGTGATTACAAGAGTATGCGAAGACTTCTACTACTTCTATTCTCTGTTGTTCAGCGGACATGTTCTCAGCTATGGATAATGTTCTGTAATGTTTATTGTTTTGAAACTGCCAATGGTTGTCTGCATAACTTAATGACGGAACACAGAATAACAAGCTGAAAAATAATACTGTTTTAAATATAGGGTTGTTCATTTAATTTGCCTCAAGCGCCTGTATGTATTCTGCAACTGCTTCAATTTCTTCAGCAGTCATTCTTGGGGTTATGGTTTGCATCATATTATTAATTCCAGGTTTGCGATTACCATTGATGTATTCGTTGAGAGCGATTTTTGTATAGGCTGAATGCTGTCCAGCTATTGAGGGGTATGCAGCCCCAGGATTGCCTCTACCTGTTGGTCCATGGCAAGCAATACAAGCAGCAACACCAGATGAGTTGCCTCCTCTATATAAGGACTCTCCTTGTTTAGCTAACTCGTAATCATAAGTTTTTTTAACCGGTGTTTGTGCCTGGTAATAAACTGCTAAATCCATCATATCTTGTTCTGAGAGCGTCATTGCCAATGGGTACATGATTGTGTTATTTCTAGTGCCGTTGGTATAAGACTCTAGGGTGGTGATAAAGTATTTCTCATGTTGACCTGCAAGACTGGGCCACTCAGGATTGGCACTATTACCATCTTGCCCATGACATGCGGAACAAACTTGGGATTTAGCCCTCCCGGCTTCAATATCACCTCCAGCAAAAACATGATTTGCTGATAACATGCCAACATTTACAATCAAGCAGACAAATATTTTTATTGTTGTATGAAAATGCTTTGCCTTCACAAAAACTCCTGCGTATTTTATTGTCATTCTACTTCTTGAGTAGAATTCGTTATTATCTCTTTTATACCTTTTGAATTAAAGCACGAATTATACACTTAAGTAATTAATCACAACTATTATGACTTTCGAAAAAATTAATTTTCTAACTAGTGCTGCTAATCTTGATCAATGTCCTGATGATTTGGGTTCTGAAATTGCATTTGTTGGTAAATCCAATGCTGGAAAATCAACAGCAATAAATGTGATCACTAATCGAAAAAATATTGCAAAGACAAGTAAAACTCCTGGCAGAACTCAATTAATTAATTTTTTTAATCTTCAAGACGATAGACGACTAGTAGACCTTCCTGGATATGGTTTTGCAAAAGCCTCTAAAGCAAAACAAAAATTATGGGGACGTCTTGTTTGTGATTATTTAGAATCACGAGGCAGTTTGAACGGTGTGGTTCTCATCATCGATATAAGAAGAGGTGTTGGAGAAATGGACAGAATGTTTTTAGATTTCTTCTTGCCATTAAATAAAACACTGCACATCCTACTGACAAAAGCTGACAAGCTAAACAAACATCAACAATTAGACCAATTAAAACAGGTTGAAGATGCCGATTGTTCAATAGCCACAGCGCAAGTGTTTTCCGGTTCAAAAAAAACAGGTGATGATATTGCAAGAGAGGTTATTACCAGAATGCTTAATAACCCCAATTAACTCAAATCTCCTTCATCTCGCATTTTTTTTCTAATTTTAGTGGCACTAATTGACTCAATGCTCTCATCAAAGATTTCTTCTTCAAGAATATAGCCAACGCCTCTGCCATAAGTAATATTGACTATATTTGGCACTAGCATAATTTCGTATTCAACTCCTCTTTTAAAGCCATCATGACTTAAACCGTCTTCAATATTCTTACACACTGTCTCCCAGTTAAATGGGTTATCATCTTGACTTACGCCACCTGAAGCACCTTGAACATCTCTGACCTGGATAACCACTTGTCCTGTCTTTGCAACACATCTTTTAAATAATGCTTGATGGCCATCATGCCAAGGCTGCCATCTGCCTAACATTTGAACAGTGGGGTTTTTCCAATCAAACATTGTTTATAATTTCCTGAGCAACATCTTTGTGATTGTGGTCATTCCATTTTGTAATATGAAAATCTACATGATTAGGGTTTTCAAATATCTTGTTTGTATCTTCAAACCTTCCTTCTTTAATAGTGTCCATCCAAATTACTATGTCTGCTTTAAAGTTGCCTCTAGTTTCTTTAGTGGGACAAACAAAATCACAGACAACATACCTGCCATTGTTTTTTTCAAAATCAGCAAATGTTCTCATTCTCATAGACTGTCTTTTTCTTCCTTCATTAGAGAAGTCCCAATCATTTGACATTTCTCTTAGTTTGTCTGCGTTGTACCAAGCTGCATTTAATAGTGGTACTAGCCTTTCTGTAAGATAGGTTTTACCACTTCCTGGAAGGCCCATGACTAATATTTTCAAACGTATATTCCTTTATTTTTTTAGTGGGCTTGTTCCCAGTTATCTCCAATCCCTACATCCACCTTAAGATCTAGATCTAAAGTAGCTACATTTGTCATAACTTCTTGGGTCAGTTGTGAAACCTCTGTCACGTCGCTCTCTATTACCTCAAGAACAAGCTCATCATGTACTTGCATTATAATTTTTGCACCCAAAGATTGTTGAATAATTTCATGATGTAAATGAATCATTGCTTTTTTAATAAGATCAGCTGCCGTTCCTTGCATTGGTGCATTGATAGCGCTTCTTTCAGCATATTGTCTTCGTTGGTAATTGCTCGCATCTATATCTGGAAGATACAAGCGTCTTCCAAAGACTGTCTCCACGTAACCAATCTCTCTCGCAGTTTCTTTAGTTTCATCCATGTATCGTTTTACCCCTGGGTAGCGAGAAAAATAAAGATCCATATAATCCTGAGCCTCATTTCTGTTGGTTTTAAGCTGTTTTGATAAGCCAAATGCTGACATCCCATAAATTAATCCAAAATTGATAGCTTTAGCTGACCTTCTTTGCTCATTTGTAACAGCGTCTATATCAACTCCAAAAATTTCAGCAGCAGTGGCTGTATGAATATCTAACTCTTTTTGGAACGCCTGTAGCAACCCCTCATCTTTAGAGACATGTGCCATGATTCTTAACTCGATCTGAGAATAGTCTGCCGCAAGAATTTTAGAACCCATTGGTGACACAAACGCTTCCCTTATTTGTCTGCCCTCCGCCGTCCTAATCGGTATGTTTTGCAAATTAGGATTTGAAGATGATAACCGACCTGTTGCTGTTACTGCTTGATGATAGGAGGTGTGAACACGGCCGGTCTTTTCATTAATCATTTTAGGTAATTTATCGGTATAAGTCGTTTTTAGTTTTGAAATGGTTCTAAAATCCAAAATATCTTTAACTATAGGAAAATCCATTGCTAACTCCTGAAGCACATTCTCAGCAGTTGAAGCTTGACCTTTGGGTGTTTTTTTCAACACAGGTAGCCCTAGTTTTTCAAACAAAATTTCTTGGAGTTGCTTGGGAGAACCAAGGTTAAATTCCTCTTGGGCTGAGTGATAGACTTTTTCTTCAATAGTTCTCAAGGTGGTTTCAAACTCTCTGCTTTGCTTATTTAACAGTGTGGAATCAATAAGAACACCGTGTCGTTCTATTGCACCCAATACTTCTATTAGTGGTTCCTCACAATTTATATAAAGATCATACAGTGCTGTTTGTTTCCTTAAGACTGGGGTTAAAGCGTGATGGAGTTGGAGGCTGATATCAGCGTCTTCGGCAGCATAATAAGTCGCCTCTTCAATGCCAACCTGTTGGAAAGAAATTTGTTTGGCGCCTTTGCCGGCCACATCTTCATAGCTTGATGGATTGATATTGAGATATCTTTTAGACACTGCCCCAAGATTATGTCTCGTAGCAATACTGTTATTAACGTATGAAAGTAACATCGTATCGAATATTTGACCCTGCAAGTTAAGGTCATAATTTGAAAATATATGGCGATCATATTTTAAATTATGACCAACCTTTATAGTGTCTTTGTTTTCAAGCCATGGCTTCAGCTTTTCCAATACTATCTCTCTATCAATTTGTGCCGGTGCTTCGTCGTAATCATGTTGTAAGGGAATATAAAACGCTTCATTGGGTTTTATCGATACTGAAATCCCAACCAGTTCAGCCTCAATATAATTCAAACTAGTGGTTTCAGTATCAATTGCCACGGCTTCAGCAGACAACATTGAGAGTATTAATTCATCCAGTTGTGAAATAGAAAATATGGTTTGGTAGTTAACGCCTGACCTTGTTTTTTTTTCTTCAGGCTCAATTTGGAATTGTTTAATTAAGCCATGTAATCCTAACTCTTTAAATTGTTCATAAAGGGCTCCATCATTAGACTCAGTAATGACTAAATCAAACACAGTCTGGTTGAGCTCTACCTCGCAATCAATGGTGACCAGCCTTTTAAATAGATTAAGTTGGTCCAGAGATGCTCTAAGGTTCTCGCCAACTTTACCCTTAATCTCATTGGCATGATCAACAACCCCTTGTAGATTCTTATACTCAGACAACCACTTAATTGCTGTTTTTGGACCCACTTTCTCAACACCAGGTATGTTGTCTGAAGCATCCCCTGCTAATGTAAGATAGTCAATAATTAATTCCGGTGCGATTCCAAACTTGTCACTAACCCCTTGAGGATCTAAGCGAGCGTTTTTCATGGTATCAATTAAATGCACACGATCACTTACTAATTGGGCAAAATCCTTGTCTCCAGTGGCAATGATCGATTGAACATTCTGACTCTCTGCTTGTTTTGCTAAAGTGCCAATAATATCGTCTGCTTCAAATCCAGATTGAGTAATTAAAGGCAGACCAAGATGTTGAATGGCTGTATGTAGAGGGTGTATTTGGCTAATTAAGTCTTTAGGAGTCGCGTGACGATTGGCCTTATAGTCTGGGAACAAATCGTGCCTGAAGGTTTTGTCAGGAAGGTCAAACACAATGGCCACAAAATCTGGTTGTTCTGCCTTAATTAATTTTTGCAACATGGTCAGGACCCCATATATAGCGCCTGTTGGTTGCCCAGATGCAGAGGTCAAATCAGGTAGTGCATGAAAAGCCCTGTATAAGTAGGACGAACCATCTACTAACAGTAATTTTTTTTCACTCATTTAGGTTTGTTTTTTTACTTCGTTTTTGGGCTCGTCAAGATTGATGTCCTGTTGATTTGGTAGATACAGCTCGCCAGTTTGCCCACAGGCTTGGATCAATATAAACAGAACCAATAGCAGTAGTTTTGAAAAAACATTCTTCCTTTGCATATTTGTCAATCATACAGTCTAATTGGGTTGATAGAAAGTTATGTTATAGGTGATAAATGAAGGTGTTCAACTACCAAGAATATCAAGCACTCCTTAGTTCAAGAGGGATGGTTGGCTTAGATCTTGAAACCACTGGTATCAGTAGAAAGATTGAATACGAAAGACCTACTTCAGCAGCAATCCTTAAATACTCAGCTGACTTAGATAATCCTGCAATTATAATGAATGATAAATGCAGATTGCCTTATCATATATTGCCAGACGCTGGAGCTCTTAATATCACTAATATTAACCCTTTGGAGTTAATGAATGAAAAATTGTCTTTGTTTGAATTGGTCTCAAAGATAGCACTCTATTTAAAGAGCCACCCAGAAAAAATTATTGCCACTTATAACGGCGCCTCTTATGACTTGATTATTTTAAGACACTCTTTTTTTTCCTCTTTATACAACCCATACATGCTCTCTAATACTTCTGAGGATAGAATTCATATTGACCTCTATAATATTGCTCAAGCCATTTATTGTTTTGAGCCAGAAAAGATTTCATTTCATAAGGATGTAACAGGCAAACTAATTCTCAAACAAGCACTGCTTGCGGTTGCTAATGGCATTGATCCTGGTGATGCTCATGCAGCACTGGATGATGTAAAGGTTTTGTTAAAGCTTGCAAAACTTTTTGAAACAAACACTCCTAACATCTTTTTTTCTGCCATAGCCTGTGGCAATAAGAAACGAGCCATAGATTTAATGACCACACAACTCTTCTTTAACTACGGTGATGTGAAGTACAAAGAGAGACTGGCCGTAAAAAGAACCCCGACCTTCATTTGTCAAGACCCAAGTTATGCAAACAATCTTGTGCATTTTGATCTCTCTTATGATCCTTTGGATTTTATTTATTTTACCGCAGAAGAAATTGCTACAAAAATCAATCGAAAAGGCTCGCCATTTTTTACAATCAAAGCGAACGGTAGCCCAGTCATCCTACCTGCAGAATTTTGTACAAAAAATAACTTGTCTCAAGAGGAAGCCACAGAGCGAGCTGAAAGAATACAAAATAACTTAAGCTTCAAGGAGAACGTCCTGTTGGCTTGTGATATTAACAGTAGAAAAAGAGCTGAGTGGCCAAGATCTGAATACCCAGAATCTCAAATTTATGATCAATTTATTGATAATACTGATCGGTTGCTTAGTGAGGCCTTTATAGAAACTGAGAATATTGAAAAAAGAGTTGAGATCATAAATCAAATGAATGATCCTCGTTTAATAGACTTTGCCAAGAGAATAGTTGCCATGGAGCACTCAGATTGTGACCCTAAAATAATGATGAATTTTCAAGAATTTGAATCGAAAAGACTTTTAACTGATGATGAGGTACCTTGGAGAACATTAACTGATGCAAGAAAATCTTTAGAGGCTGAAGAAAAGAAGTCAAATGCTAACAATACCATTCTCAAAGCCACGAGAGATTATTATAATTTAATTGAAAAAGAGATAAGGAAATAAATAATGGATTTTAATCACACAGACAAAGTTCTTGATTTAAAAGAACAACTCAATGCCTTCATGGATGAGCATGTTTATCCAAATGAGGAGGCCTATACTGACCATTTTAAAAATACTGATAATAAATGGGTTTCACCTCCCTTGATGCAAGAGCTTAAAAATAAAGCTAAAGACGCTGGCTTATGGAATTTATTTCTTCCAGAATCAGAGCGTGGAGCCGGTTTAAGTAACTTAGAATATGCACCTTTAGCAGAAATTATGGGCAGAGTTTTTTTTGCATCTGAGGTTTTCAATTGTAATGCGCCGGACACAGGAAATATGGAAGTATTGGATCGTTATGGATCAGAGGAACAGAAAGAACAATGGCTTAAACCCTTGCTTAATGGTGATATTAGATCCTGTTTTTCTATGACTGAACCCAGAGTGGCCTCTTCAGACGCCACCAATATAGAGTCCCCAATTGTACTAGAAGGAGATGAATATGTGATTAATGGCACTAAATGGTGGAGCTCTGGTGCTATGAATGAAGCCTGTAAAATTATTATTTTTATGGGTAAAACTGACCCTAGCAATTCTGATCGTCACCAACAACAATCCATGATACTGATACCCATGGACACAGAAGGGATTAAGATTATAAGGCCGTTATCAGTCTTTGGTTATGTGGATGAGCCTTTTGGGCATGCTGAAATTAGTTTTGAAAACGTTAGGGTGCCAAAAGACAATTTAATTCTAGGAGAAGGCAGGGGTTTTGAAATAGCACAAGGGCGACTTGGGCCTGGAAGAATTCATCATTGTATGCGACTCATCGGACTGGCAAAACGGTCACTAGAAATGATGTGCGAACGTGCTGAGAGCAGAGTTGCATTTGGAAGGCCCCTTAGTGCACAAGGCTCTGTAAGAGAAAGCATTGCTTTATCTGCGAGTGAGATTGAACAGGCAAGATTACTAACACTCATGACAGCTGATAAAATGGATCGATACGGAAACAAAATAGCCAGTGACTTAATTAGCATGATTAAAGTTATTTGCCCCAGAATGGCCTGTCAGGTCATAGACAGGTCAATACAAATTCATGGTGCTGCTGGTGTTAATAATGACTTTCTTGCTGGAGCTTATGCTGGAGCGAGAACTCTTAGATTAGCTGATGGTCCCGACGAAGTACATTTAGCATCGCTGGCTAAAAAAATCTTAAAAAACAAGCAATGATTGATGCTGGAAGAGTCTAGGTAATGGAGTGAATAATGATATCCACAACTTAGATTTAAATAAACTGTCTGAATATCTTGCACAGCAGCTACCTGATTTTAGTGGTATAAACACATCAAAAAAATTTAGTACTGGACAATCTAATCCAACCTATTTAATTGAAACCCCTGAAAAAAAGTATGTGTTAAGAAAAAAACCTCCAGGAAAACTTCTGCCCTCTGCACACGCTGTTGATAGGGAATATAGAATTATAAAAGCCCTGGAGAAAACAGCGGTCCCGGTACCTAAAACCATGCTGCTCTGCGAAGACGAAAGCATCATTGGAACTATTTTTTATTTAATGGAATTTGTTGATGGAAGAATTTTTTGGGACCCATCATTGCCTGAGATTGATACAGAACAAAGAAGGGCTGTTTATAAAGAAACAGTGAGAGTAATGACAGCCCTGCATAATATTGATATAGAGAAGGCTAATCTTTCAACTTTTGGTAAGCCAGGTAGTTACTTTGAACGCCAAGTGAACCGCTGGATAACCCAATATCGTGCTGCTGAAACAGAAAACTATCCTGAAATAGAAGCTCTAATTATATGGTTAGAAGAGGCAATGCCTGAAGACGATGGCTTGGTCTCTATTGTTCATGGTGATTACAGGCTGTATAACCTGATTTTTGATCATAACAGTGAAACCATTCTTGCGGTTCTTGATTGGGAACTCTCAACATTAGGGCATCCGTATGCAGATCTTGCTTATCAATGTATGAGTTGGTATATCCCTCAAATCGGTCTTGTACCTGGGCTAGCAGGTATGAAGCTAGAAGAATTGGGTATTCCCTCTGAAGATGAGTATGTGGAAAGTTATTGTAAAAAAATGAACATTAACTCTATTCCAAACTGGTCATTTTATCTAGCGTTTGGATTTTTCAGATTAGCAGGAATCGCTCAAGGGGTTTATAAGCGGTCACTACAAGGCAACGCCTCTGCAAAAAATGCTAATGAATTGGG
>ENA-ORXI01001658-ORXI01001658.1-sediment-metagenome-genome-assembly--contig:-NODE-1658-length-17066-cov-2.331214_pt1 | contig 17066 bp, 14 predicted proteins | sample MGYA00237861_ERZ511468 | MGnify/ENA primary metagenome ERZ511468 (study PRJEB26299, sample SAMN06266213) | sediment metagenome | isolation source: Hudson Canyon methane seep mesocosm | place... | reverse complement strand
CCCGCATTCTGCCGCTTCTCTCTACTCCATAACAAAGGCAAGTATAGTTAGATTAACTGAAGCTTTAGCCACCGAATGGGCAAGTTATAACATAAATGTAAATTGCATTGCACCGGGTTGTTTTTCTTCTGAAATGCTTGATGGAATGTTAGAAAGAATAGGGGATATCAGCCAAGGATTCCCTAGAAAGAGGATATGTGATCCCGCCCAAATGGATTCAACGTTATTGTTTCTTGTTTCTCCTTCATCTGAGTGCGTGACAGGTACTTTTATCAAGATAGACGATGGTCAAGGGTCTAGATAATTAGAGACTTTATATTTTAAAAATTTCTTTCCTTAAAGAAATTAAAAGCAATATTAGGAAAAAGAATATAAGTTAATAAATTCTCTATATTGCTGGATAAATCAGGCAGGTCATTTTCTCGGCATAGATCTTTAAATTCCTCTTCCATCTCACTTGTATTCTTTTCATTTTCCTTTTCGGGAGGATCATCGGAAGCCTTTTTAAAAATCTCGCTGTTTATTTTTCCTGGCAATTTTCCGTAAGCACCTAATAAAAGTTTCTTGGTTTCAGATGTAAGACTCCCGTATCTAGAATTTTCAGTCACATTCAGCAAAGACTGTGCTCCAATGATTTGGGAGACAGGAGTCACTAGGGGAGGAAAACCAAAATCTTCTCTCACCACAGGAATCTCTTCTTTCACTTTCTCTAATTTATCTTCTTGATTAATAGATTTTAATTGTGATTCTAGGTTGGATAACATTCCGCCTGGAACTTGTTTAATTAGCATTGAGGAATCAACTCCCTTTAGTGATCCTTCAAAATCAGAATACTTTTCTCTTATCACTCTGAAATAATCTGAAATTTCACCCAATAAATTAATATCCAGACCCAGATCTCCCTCTCTGTCAGCAAACATGCTTACTAATGTCTCTGTAGCTGAATGCCCATAGGTCATACTCATAGATGAAATAGAAGTATCGATGTTATCTATTCCCGCTTCAATTGCCTTTAAGTTAGAGGCTGTGGACATTCCTGTCGTAGCATGACATTGCATATGTATAGGTATAGCAAGGCTTTCTTTAAGAAGAGAAACTAGTTCAAACGCATCATAAGGTTTAAGGATGCCAGCCATATCTTTAATGGCAAAAGAATCTGCTCCTGAATCTTCAACCTTTTTTGCATAATCTAACCAAGTATTTAAATCATGGACAGGGCTAGTGGTATAAGCCATTGCACCTTGCGCATGCTTACCATTTGCTTTCACTTCCTTTATGGCAAATTCAATGTTATTAAAGTCATTTAGAGCATCAAAAATCCTAAAAACATCAATGCCATTTTCAGCTGCCTTTTGGATGAATAAAGATACAGTTTCGTTTGAATAGTGTTTGTAACCTACTAAGTTTTGCCCTCTGAGAAGCATTTGTTGTCTTGTGTTAGGCATGGCTTTTTTTAAAGCTCTAAGTCTCTCCCAGGGATCCTCATTAAGATATCTAATACAAGAGTCAAAAGTTGCTCCTCCCCAAGACTCAATTGACCAGTAACCAACCTCGTCTAATTTTTTTGCAATGGGCAACATATCAGCAAGAGTAAATCTAGTTGCTAGAAGAGACTGGTGGCCATCTCTTAAGACAACTTCGGTGATGCCTATTTTTTGGTTTTTTTTATCCGACATGTTTGATTTTGAGATACTAGGATATACTCTTTTAACTTATAAAAAAATATGAAACTAAGTTTTCATAGTCCATTGCAGATAGAAAATTAAGAGGAAAAAATGACTGAAAGTGTTCAGTATGGAAGTTTACAAGTTGCTAAAGAATTAGATGAACTCCTGGCTGGAGAAATTCTACCTGGCCTGAATGTCACTCGTGATGAATTTTGGATTTCTTTTAATGAGATTGTAGAAGAATTTGTTCCCAGAAATAATTCTCTTCTCTCAAACAGAGAAAACCTCCAAGAAAAAATAGATAAATGGCATCTAGATAGAAAAGGTCAAAGCCATAATCATGAAGAATATAAAGCCTTTTTAAAAGAAATAGGTTATTGGGTAGAAGAGGCCAGTGACTTTCAAATAACTACTTCACAGGTAGATCCAGAAATAAGTGAGATTGCTGGTCCTCAACTCGTGGTTCCAGTCATGAACGCAAGGTTTTCTTTAAATGCAGCTAATGCAAGGTGGGGAAGCTTATACGATGCTTTGTATGGAACTGACATGATCTCGGAAGAAGGAGGAGCTGAAAGAGGGGGAGCTTATAATCCTGTAAGAGGAGATAAGGTTATAGAGTTTTCAAAAACTTTCCTTAATAAGACCATTCCTTTATCTCAAGGTACTTTTCAAGAAGTTACATCTTTTCAAGCATATGAAGGAAACTTAGAAGTAACTTTATCTGACCAATCAAAAGTCGGTTTAAAGGACAATAGTAAGTTCATAGGTTATACAGGAGAACCCGGTAACCCATCTGGAATACTATTTAAAAACAATGAGTTACATTTTGAAATTCAAGTTGATAGAGAGGATTCAGTTGGTAAAGATGATGCTGCTGGCATAAAAGACGTTTTAATTGAGTCAGCAGTTACCACTATTCAAGATTTAGAAGATTCTATAGCTGCGGTTGATGCAGAAGATAAAGTCGCTGCTTACAGAAATTGGTTAGGGCTTATGAAAGGTGATTTAAAAGAGACCTTCATAAAGGGTGACTCTGAGCTCACTAGGCAACTCAATACAGATAGAGAATATAGAGATACCCTAGGTAAAAAAGTTCTACTAACCGGTCGAAGCCTTATGTTAGTTAGAAATGTCGGTCATCTTATGACTAATCCAGCTATTTTAGATAAAGCAGGAAAGGAAATACCTGAAGGCATCTTGGACGCCATGTTCACCATATGTATTGCTAAACACGATCTTGGAGGAAACAATCTTCTATCTAATTCTAGAGCTGGCAGTGTGTACATTGTAAAACCCAAAATGCATGGGCCTGAAGAAGTTCAGTTCACTTGCGATCTCTTTACTGCTGTTGAAGAGGCATTAAAGATAAGACCCTTAACAGTTAAGATTGGGATAATGGACGAAGAGAGAAGAACTACTATTAACCTGAAGGAATGCATTCGAGCGGCTAAGGACAGAGTTATTTTTATAAACACGGGTTTTCTGGACAGGACTGGTGATGAGATTCATACAAGCATGGAGGCAGGTCCCATGATCCCTAAAGCTTTAATGAAACAACAACCTTGGATTTCAGCTTATGAAGATTGGAATGTTGATAAAGGATTGGAAGCTGGATTCAGCGGGAAGGCACAAATCGGAAAAGGAATGTGGCCAATGCCTGATGAAATGTTAGAAATGTATAAGACTAAAACAGTTCATCCGGAAGCTGGTGCAAATTGTGCTTGGGTCCCTTCACCCACTGCAGCAACCTTACACGCTCTGCATTACCATCAAGTATCAGTTTCGGAGGCCCAAGAAAAACTTCTAGAAAGGGTCGAGGCAGATATAAACGATATCCTTACCATCCCCATACTCGAAAATCCAAGTTCATTATCTGATAAAGAAATCCAAGATGAGCTAGACAACAATGCTCAAGGAATCTTAGGTTATGTGGTTAGATGGATAGACCAAGGAGTGGGTTGTTCTAAGGTTCCAGATATCAACAATGTTGGCCTTATGGAAGACAGAGCGACCTGTCGAATTTCAAGTCAGCATATGGCCAATTGGCTGCACCATGGTTTATGTAGTGAGGAACAAGTATTAGAAACTATGAAGAAGATGGCCTTAGTAGTTGATCAGCAAAACGAAGGAGATAGTGATTACATAAATATGGCTCCATCGTTTGAAGGTCAAGCTTTTAAAGCGGCTTGTGATTTGGTGCTTCAAGGAAGAATCCAACCAAGTGGCTATACGGAACCTATTCTTCATAAAAGAAGACTAGAAGTTAAATCTTAATTAAGGGCAAAGGCTCTAAGTCTAAAGCCTCTCTAAAGGTATTGTGATAATGATGCAGTGCCGGCTCATTCTTACCAAAGGTCAAGTGATCAATGGCTCCAGACCTAAGACCCTTATGTGAAGCCGCTGCTACAACGTAATCTTCATCTCTAATAATATCTCCAAATCCAGAATAAGGATTAATCTCATTTGCCATTGCATTTTGGCTTCCCTCAACATTTTCTGGATCAATATTATTTTCTTTTAAGTACTCTATAACGTGAGGCCAAAAGTAGAACGAAACTTTTGAAACACTGCGATGTGGAGACATGTCTAAAGGGTATTCCCTTACTAAGATAATGCCAGTTTCACTCACATTAAGAATAGTGTTAGGAAATAAAAAATATACTGGAAAAGCACCTCGACAAATATGCCAGTTCTCTTCAGGATCTTTTTTCATATTATCAATTTCTCTTAAACAAAGAGTAAGACGGGCATTGCGCTTAAAAGTATCAAACATTTGAACATTCCCATGAAAATTATTGAATAGTGTATTTCTGTGTAAAGTCGAAAAATGATAAGTTTCTCCGAATGTGTCTATAGCTAGTTTCCAGTTCATCTCTGTTACATAATTTTCTTCATTAGTTAGAACTAAATTTTGGAAGCCCCATGCTTCAAACTCTTCCATTAATTTACTTCCAAATAGATTATTTAGGTCTATTTCGCCTTTTGGATTAGGGTGCACCCATAAAAATCCGTATTGCTCCATGCAAGGTAATTCTGTTAATCCGTAACAGGCTTTATCAATGTCGCCAAAATGATCTGGTTTTGGGAACCCAATTAACTTCCCTGAGTTATCGTAGGTCCAACCGTGAAAAGGGCAAGAGAACTTAGTTTTTTGACCTTTCTTTTCATTTTCAACAATTACTCCTCTATGGGCACAAACATTTGCGAAGGCTCTAAATTCTCCTTTTTCATCTCGTGTTGCTAGTAAAGGAATGCCAAAATCTTCACGAGTAAAGAAAGTTCCAGGCTCAGGTAAGTCTCCTGTCATACCTACTATTTGAGGATAATTTCTAAAAAGCTTATTCCATTCTTGAGAGAAACGATCTTCAGAGGTATAGGTTTCAGGAGGGGTTTGCATAATTCCCCCAGCATCAACATTAGTCCCAGTTTCCAGGTAGTTAATAAGTCCCTTAAGTAATCTAACCTGTTCTTCCTTTTGCATAGGAATTATTCTAATACTTTTGACAAGAACTGTTAAAAAAATTGTCTATAATAGCGACCTTCAAAAATAGTAAGCGAGAGTAGCTCAGTTGATAGAGCGGTTCCTTGCCAAGGAACAGGTCGCCGGTTTGATCCCGGTCTCTCGCTCCAGCCTACCTAAGCTATCTATCTAGAAATTGTATAGCCTTGTTGTTCAAGAACGAATCTGTCTTCAGACAAGTTTCCTATCCTTTCTACTTGACCTTCTTCATTAAAAATAAATCTGGTAACCGTATAAGCTTCATAAGGGAGGCTTGAGTCCTCATCTATATCTTTAGCCCAGTGTAAAACATACACAACATTGTCTTTACTCATAACTTCAACGATATTGGCTTCATCAGGTTTCCAATTTTCTGCTAAGGCGGTATTCATATTCTTTAGAACCTGTTCTTTAGTATAGGTTGTTGATATCACTCCTCTGGCAACGCTGATATTCTGTCTCTTACCATCTCTTTCTATCATTGCCTTTACTTCTTCTCCTGGTTTGCCTCTGAAGTTCAATTTACCCATGTTTCTCTCGTTAACCTTGACTCCATTAACAGAAAGGAATGCATCTCCTACCTTAAGAACTTTTGAAGCTGGACTCTCAGGCTGAATTCCCGTTACCACCATTGTCCCTGGTTCAGCATTGGGGTTGTATGTAAAACCAAAACCAACATATCTCCCAGGGGCATTTATGCCATCTGAAGCCATATGTTTAGTCACAAAGTCTATGGTTTCTTGTTTACCTGTATGCACGGCTTTAATCCAAGCCTCAGCTACGGATTCAGGTGAGTTTTCATGATGCATTGCAGATAAGCCTAAACTTAAAATCATTAAGCTTCCTAGAATTAACGCTTGTAAAAATTTCATTTATTCTCCTTTAAAATTATTATTACTATTTTGATAATAAGTCAAAACCTGTTTACTCCACAAGGGAGATTTATTTTTTTATTGCAAGCAATTAAAAAGCTATTAATTCTAAATTTAAAACTAAAAATTCTGGAGTGGTTACTTAAAGCACTATTACTTGCACAATTATTAGAGTAGTTTTATAGTCAAAGCTGGGTTTTAGTTTTTTTATAAGGGGAGAAGACAAGTGAAAAAGAATTCATTAAAAACAATTTTATTTTTAGCTTTAGTTACATTTAATTATCCGGTTCTTTCAGCTGATGGTGATTCAGTTGAATTAGAAGAAATTATTGTTACAGCTAGAAAAAGAGAAGAAAATATTCAGGATACTGCTCTGTCAGTTAGCGCTTTGTCTGGAGCAGATATAGCTGATAGATTTCCTTCGGATATAAGAGATTTAGCTGGGGATTCACCTAGTTTACTTATAGATGACTTGCAACAAGGTCCTGGCAGTCCAACTGCTATTTTTATAAGAGGTATTGGGGTTTCTGATGTTGAAAAGAACTTTGACCCTACAACAGGTGTTTATTTAGATGGTGTGTTTATTGGTGCTAATTCTGGAGCAATGCTTAAAACAATTGATCTAGAGAGTGTTGAAATCTTGAGAGGCCCTCAAGGAACTTTGTTTGGAAGAAATACTGTGGCTGGAGTACTTCACCTCACTAGATCTAAGCCTACCGGAGAGCAAGGCGGTAAGGTGAGAGTTGGATTTGGTGACTACGATACGACAGTAGCGGAAGGAGTCTTTAATTTTGCCTTATCCGATAATGCTGCTGGAAAAGTAAGCATTACTCGAAGAGAGCAAGCTGAAGGTTTTCTTACTAATTTAGTGGATGGTCAAGATTTAGGCCGTTCAGAATATACTCAAGCTACATTGAATGTTTTGCTTAACCCGCAAGATAATCTTGAGATAGAGTTTACACACACGACGGAACAACAAGATCAAGACGCTCATACTGCTCTTAATCTTGGTGGAGCAACAACTTGGTGGTGTGCTGCATATGGCCAATGCTCACCTGGATTGGGTATTCCACAAAGTGGAGACAGGTACTCGGTTTATAACGATGAAGCAAATCGTAGAGATGCGTCTTTTGATAGCGACACGAGTATTGTTGAGGTGGGTTACGATATCTCAGATACTATGAAATTTGATTATATTTTGGGTCATAAGACTACTGACGAAGAAGTCTACCAAGATTGGGATGGCACTCCCTTACCTCTTTATCATACGTCTCGCCCAGCTTCTTATGAGCAGACAAGTCATGAATTTAGAATTACCTCTGACTTGGATGGGCCTTACAACTATGTTGCTGGAGTCTATAAATGGGATTCTGAATACAGAATAGACTTAGTCAGCTTCATTGGATTTTATGATTTGTTTGGGGCAGTGCCAAGAACAGATCCTCTGATAGTTATCCCAATTAACGCAACCACCCAACAAGAAACAGACTCTACAGCCTTTTTCTTTGAATTGGATTATGACCTAAGTGACGATTTAACTTTAACTTTAGGTGGAAGAAGTATTGATGAGGAAAAAAGATCTCGGGCTTGTGATGGAGGTTATCCAGCTTGTCCAAATCTAAATACAGATGCAAGTGCAGACTGGACTAAATTTACACCTAAAGTTGCACTTAAATATCAGGTTAATCCTGATGTGATGGTCTATGGTCTTCACTCTCAAGGATATAGGAGTGGTGGTTTTAACGGCAGATGGGGCAGTTTAAATTCTGCAACAGTACCTTATGACCCTGAAACGGTTACAAACACGGAAGTTGGAATTAAAACAACGCTAAGGGATAACAGGTTGCATTTTAATATGACTGTATTTTCCATGGATTATGAAGACAAACAAATTGACGTAGACGTAGTAGATGCATCGGCTGCTTTAGGTAGGTCTACCGTAGCTGCAAACGTAGCAGAAGCTACTTTTAGGGGAGTGGAGATAGAGTTGCATGCTCTTGTCAGTGAAAACTTTTCTATTGATGCAAATTTAGGTACTTTAGCTGCAGAATTTGGTGAATTTTTTGCAGATTTTACCGGTTCTGGTGTTGATGCTGATTACTCTTACCTGGAGCCATTAAGAGCTCCTAAGTTAACTTGGACTGTAGGTGGAACTTACAACTTTCCAGGTATAGCTAGGGGTGAAGCTTATGTCAGAGCCAGCGCTCACCACATAGGTAAACATCATGTTTCTCAGTTAAACACTCCTACTACTTTTAATGATGATCAAACTTTAGTGGATTTTTCTGTTAACCGCATAATAAATGATGCGAAAGTAAGTGTGTATGGCCGTAATCTCACCAACGAAGATGGATTTACAGTTGGTTATGATGTTTTTGCAGGTGCAGCATGGAGTTATGCCATGGCAAGAGCTCCAAGGACTTGGGGCGTTGAATTGACGTACTCATTTTAAACTTAAGTAGCTACTAATAAAAAGGAGTAAGAGATGAAAGTAGGAATGTTAATGGTCTTTCAGAACTTTAAAGATCAAATCACTGATACAGAGGCTTACCAGAGGGATATGCACATTGCTGATTTAGCAGAACCATTAGGATTTGACGTTCTTGGTGCGGTTGAACATCACTTCAACAGTTATGCCATGGCCCCAGATGGAATGCAATTTCTGTCTTACATGGCAGGAAGAACTAAGACTATTGAATTGATGACAGGTGCCGTCATCCTGCCTTGGTGGGATTCACCCCTTAGAGTTACTGAAAAAATGATTCTTTTAGATCATCTATGCCAAGGAAGGGCACTTTTCGGGATTGGTCATGGTCTTGCAAGACGTGAGTATGATGTGTTTGGTGTTGATATGGGGGAAGCCAGAGAGCGCTTCGACGAGTCAGCAGAAATAATTATTCAAGGTCTGGAATCTGGCGTTGTCGAAGCAGACGGTAAGTTTTATAAACAACCACGAACTGAAGTAAGACCTGGTCCATTTGCTAGCTTTCAAGATCGTTTGTATTCAGTCGCCATGTCATCACATTCAGTGCCTAAAGTTGCTGCCATGGGCGCAGTTATGATGTGTTTCGCTCAAAAACCTTGGGAAGAAATGACTGATCATTTTGGCACCTATCGTGACCTGTATAAAGAACATCATAATAGGCCTGCACCTCCGCCTATATGTGTCGACTTCCTTTGTTGTGATGAAAGCGGGGATCGTGCTCAAGAACTTGCACGAGAGCACATGGCCAATTACTACGTCACAGTAATGGAGCACTACGAGATGGCCAGTAACGTTTTTGATAATGTTAAAGGCTACGATGATTATGCCACTGGAGCGGAAGTTCTGCGCGAGACTGGAATGGAAGCAGCAGGTGAAGCATTTGTAGACGTTAATACTTGGGGAACCCCTCAACAGATACTAGAAAAGCTTGAAAGTAGAAAACAAGCTCTAGGAGATTTTGATCTTACTGTACAGATTAGTTACGGCGGCATGAGTTTAGAAAATGCTGAAAAAAGCATGAGACTTTTTGCTGAGAAAGTTCTTCCCGAAGTACAGTCATGGGCAAGAGTTGGAGAAAAAGCAGCTTAGATTGTGGAATTATGAAAGATTTGTCTTTCTTAATTTAAAATAAGCTACAGACCCTATCTAAAGGTATATTTTGAGTTCGATAGCTAAAGTAGAAAGAGTTGTTAATGTTCCTAAGGCGTATTTTTGGGGTAGGCTTCTAGACTTTGGCGACATAAAATCTTTCCTTCCTGAAAACATCGACAATGTTGAGTGTACAGGTAATGAAATTGGTTCATTAAGAACTATAACTCTGGGAGAAATAACTGGGTATCCCGGAGAAGTTGTGGAAAGGCTGGAAGGAATTTACGGAGATAATTTCTTCGTTTATTCAGTTGTAGACAAAAGTTGTTTACCTTTTACGGATTACGTTTCTTGTGTATCTGTTAAAGAAATCTCTAATTCTGAATGTGAAGTATGTTGGTACAGCCATTGGAAAGCTGATGGATTAGGAGAAGAGGAAGTTAAAGCTATGCTAGAAGGTTTTTATGAACTTATTTTTTCTAATGCCGAAGAACAATTTTCAGATTAATGCTAGAGGTAGTTTAAGAACTTCAGCAGTTTTTTAAAAAAATTTATTAATTAAAAGGAATACAAACTAGGAGAGAGATATGAGTAATTACCGTTTTCCTGAAGGGGGCGCAATAGTTTTTGGTGGTTCTGGTGGACTGGGAACCGGAGTAGTTGAGTTATTGGCAGATTGTGGAGTGAATGTTGCTTTCACTTATTTAACTAACGAAGAAGCGGCCAAAAATAATTTGGAGAGCATAGAAAAGAAAGGTGTTGAAGGAATGATTCAGAAGGTAGATCTTCTAGATCTTGAATCAACCACCTCTTTTGCCAATGAAGCGAAAGAAAAGTTTGGCAAAATTCATTCTGTCGTTTTTGCAACCGGTCCATTTCTAAATATCTTACCCATTATGGATGCCAAACCTGAGGATGTTTACTCCACATTGGATACTGATATAAAAGGTTTTTACCACGTTGTTAAAGCTACAGTTCCTCTATTACGTGAAGGCGGAGGATCACTAACGGCCTTAACCACAGCCGCTATCCATAAGTACATAAGCACAGATGGGCTGTCTTCAGTTCCAAAGGCCGGTGTTCAACATTTATGCACTGCAATTGCCAGAGAAGAAGGCGAACATGGAATTCGAGCTAATTGCGTGGCTGTTGGGTTGATTGCCGTCGGTTTGTCTCAAGAGATAGAATCACCTCCAGGAGGTATTCTGGACCAGTGGATGCAACAGGTACCGCTGAATAGACCCGGAGCACCAGAAGAATTATTTGATGTCGTGGTATTTCTAGCTTCTGAAAATGCCGGTTATATCAGTGGTCAGTCAGTTCCGGTAGACGGTGGTTACTCAGCTTAATCATTGGAATTTAAAGAAAAAAGAATTCTAGTTGTAGGTGGTAGCAGTGGCATCGGAAGAGGGATTGCCAAATGCTTTTTAGACCTGGATGCAGAGGTTTGTATTACAGGAACAAAAAAGGACATTAAGGATTACGGTATAGAGGATGTTGTTTCTCAACAGTCCGAATATATACAACTTAACTTATTGGATCCTCAAGCCCTCGATAATCTAGTTATTCCTTTTGATTCCCTTGATGTTTTAATCTGTTCTCAGGGCATTGTGCAGTACAAACGGAAGGAATTTGAAATGGAAGTGTTCCGAGAGGTTCTAGACCTGAACCTAACATCAATGATGGCATGCTGCCAAAAATTTAAACCTCTAATGACAAATGCTGGTGCAAACATTATGTTGCTTGGATCCGGAGCTAGCTACAATGCAACCAGAGGTAACCCTGCCTATTCAGCATCTAAAGGAGGAATTTTAACTCTACTGAAGACTTTAGCAGAAGCGTGGGCCAGAGAAGGTATTAGAGTAAACGGTATTGCCCCTGGCTTTGTCGCAACGAAACTGACTGAAGTGACTTTCAAGGATAAGAACAGGTACCAGTCTTCTTTAAAAAGTATACCACTGGCACGATGGGGAGAAGCAGAAGATATTGGTCATACAGCCTGCTTTCTTGCAAGCTCAAAAGCCAGTTATATCACGGGTCAAATGATTACAGTTGATGGGGGTTTGGGTTTATCATAGATTTAAAATTTAAGTTAAGGAGTTGATATGAGTTCAAAAGAAAATGAGATAGTTATTCAACATCAGAAAGACTTGTTAGACGTCTTTGGTTCGGTGTTGGATGAGAGAATTGGCATGAAACACTCTCGTTACGTTATAGATGATTATTTTAGTGCCGATGAATCTATTAAGCCTTGTTGTGGAGCTGTACCTGTTAGTGCTGAGGGCATCTATGCTCTCTGGATCACAGCGGAAGGTGCTGATCCCAATAAACGTCTTCTTTATTTGCATGGAGGAGGGTATATCTTAGGATCTGTTAGAGGTTATCAGGGCTTAGCCAGTTATCTTTCCAGCGCAACTGGGGCCAGCGTATTATTAATAGATTACAGTTTAGCCCCTGAAAATAAGTTTCCAGCTTGTATCGAGGATGTAAAGACAGCATTTAACTGGATGTTGGAGAACGGACCTGATGGGGCCTCTCCAGCTAACAAAACTTATATTGCAGGTGATTCTGCCGGAGGGGGTTTGTCTCTGGCGTCCACTTTAGCGATGAGAGATGAGGGGCTGACCCTTCCCGATGGAGTGATAGCTTTATCCCCTTGGACCGAACTTGAGCCGACCTCAACTTCTTTTGAAGAAAATAGTGAGACTGATCCATTCTTGTCTAGAGAAGGTATTACAGGAATGGCCGACGCTTATGTAAATTCTCCAGAAGACAAGACCAATCCCCTTGCTTCACCTTTGTTCGGATCCTTTAAGGGTTTTCCTGATTTACTAATCCAAGTTGGGAGCAGAGAAATGTTGCTTGATGACGCCAAAAGAGTAGCGCAGAAAGCTGAAGAAGAAGGCTGCAAAGTGGACCTACAAGTTTGGGATGATATGGTTCACGTTTGGCAGGGCTACGCACCTTTTTTACCGGAAGCCGTAGAGGCCTTAGAAGCGATAGGGAATTTTGTTAATGGCGACAAATAGCAGACTCAAGGACAAGGTAGCCTTAATATCAGGAGCGGCGAGTGGTATAGGCGCAGCTCATGCAAAAGTCTTTGCTTCGGAGGGGGCCAAGGTAGTCATTGCTGATATCCAAGAAGACAAAGCCAGTGAAGTTTTAAACACAATTACCGAGTCTGGCGGTGAGGCGATCTTTATCAATCTGGACGTAACGGACAAGAATGCTTGGGACAGCTGCGTAACGGAGGCACTAAATGCTTACGGAAAGCTTGATATCCTCATTAATAATGCAGGTATTTTTCATCCTGGTGGTTTAGAAGAAGAAACCGAAGAGGGCTGGCAAAAAATAATGGATATAAATCTCAAGGGAGTATTTCTTGGTATGAAAGCCTGTATCGAAGAATTAAAAAAGACAGGTAATGCTTCGATAGTAAATATTTCTTCGCTATATGGCATTAAAGGAGCACCGGGATCTATCTCTTACAATGTTTCAAAAGCAGGAGTTCATCTGGCAACCAAAGCGGCTGCTTTGGAATATGCAAGACTGGGAGTACGTATAAATTCTATTCACCCCGGTCAAATTATTACGCCGATAATAGCTAACCTTACACCAGAGCAAGATTCAGCTATCAAGGAATCAATTCCAATGGGTAGGTCAGGCCAACCAGAAGAGGTTGCTTACACCTCTCTATTTTTGTGCTCCGATGAAGCTAGCTATATCACTGGCGCTCAGATATTAGTAGATGGTGGCTGGGGAGCAGGTTAAAATTTTAATCTAGATATTTCTTTTGAATACTAGAAAAATCTAAGTCCTCATATCCTTGATTGATTAAATCTTGATACAGCTTTCTTGCTAGGTCGCCCATAGGAGTTTCGGCGTTTGAACTCTCAGAAGCTTCTTTAGCTAGACCCAGATCCTTAGCCATAAGTTTATTAAGGAAACCGCCTTCATAATTTCTACTTGCTGGAGCTGAGGACATCACTCCTGGATATGGATTGTAAACTTCTAGAGACCAGTTCCCACCAGAACTTTTTCGCATTATTTCTGAAAGTACACTTGCATCAAGTCCATTTTTAACTCCCAAAGCAATTGCTTCAGCTGTCCCACACATATGAATGGCCAACAGCATATTATTGCAAACCTTAGCTACTTGACCGGCTCCATTACTCCCTGCATGAAAAATATTACTACCCATTTTTTCTAATAGGGGCCTGGCTCTTTCCACATTGTTTTCTGCACCACCAACTATAAAAGTAAGCTTGCTTTCTTGCGCACCTACAACTCCACCAGAAACTGGTGCGTCAATCATAGAAAGGTCTAAGTCTTTAGCTTGGTTGGCTACTTTTATAGCGGAGTCAGGAGCAATCGTTGAGCAATCAATTATAAGTACAGTTTTATCTAATTTAGATAGCAGTCCTTCTTCTCCTAGATATAACGATTCCACATGCTCACTGGCAGGAAGCATGCTTATAAGAGCATCTACATTTTCTGTAGCCGAAACTGCATCTTTAACAATTTGTATTCCATTTCGTTCAGCTTTCTTTTTAGCCTCTTCTATTAAATCAAATCCAATTACATCAAATCCTGCTTTCACAAGGTTGGTAGCCATAGGCTCGCCCATATTACCTAAACCTATAAAACCTATTTTTTTCATACTGTTTTTCCTTTTTTAATTTTCTAAGTCATCAAGAGGGTTTTTATTCCAAGCTGGTTCCAGATGCTCTTCTATCCATCCTCTTGGAAGGTTATTAATGTCAGCATAACTCCATTGAGGTTGATTATCCTTTTCTATGATGACAGCCCTAATACCCTCAGTAAAATCTGGATGTCTGGTAACCTGTATAGCCAGATCTAATTCAAATTTAAACACTTCCTTTAAGTTTTTACTTTTTTCAAAATTACTTTGTTCCCAGATAATATGAGCAGAAGTAGGGCACCCATTTGCTAGTCCTTTAATACCCCTTTTAAACCATTCATCTTGAGTAGAGTTGCTCAAGATGTTTTTTGTAACGTCGACAAGGTTATCAGCACTCATTAATGCTTGAACTGATTCCAACCTTGATTCAAGTTGAGATTCAGGAAATCCTTCTTTTGAAAGAGGCTTCTCTTTAAAATTTTGAATGCATAAATCAAGTACTTCAGAGTTTTTTTGAAGATCATCAGACCAGTCAAGCTCAGTAATTGCTTTTTCAAATGAATCCTTAGCTGTTACGGATATGTAATTATTAGTCAGACCCACTAATTGAGTGTCAGCTGCATTGAGTTGAGTAGCAGTAAGCATCATGTACAGCCCGATGTTTTTAGGTAACTTGTCTATGAAGTAGGTGAAGCCCACATCAGGAAATAAACCTACTCCTATTTCAGGCATAGCAAAACGAGTTCTTTCTGTGCTGAATCTGTAGTCACAACCAAGCATTAGTCCGACACCTCCGCCCATGGTAATTCCATCAACCCAACAAATTATAGGTTTTGAGTATTTATGTATTTTGTAATCCAATCTGTACTCTCTTTCAAAAAAAGCTTCTGCAAAAGGATTAGGACCCCCGGGACTTTGAACCATTGATTCATACAGAGCACGGATGTCTCCTCCGGCACAGAATGCTTTGTCTCCTGCTCCTTCTAGGATTACTGCAACAATATTTTTTTCTTTTTCCCATTCGCTTAATTGAGAGTGAATAATGTCCACCATTGAAAGCGTTAGAGAGTTAAGTGTCTCTTCAGAATTTAAAGTGATATGGCCTATCTTAGAACCGTTTTCAGCTTTTAGTTCTTTGACTAAGACTAAATCTGTATCAGGCATTTTTCCATTTAGGAGATCTCTTTTCAATAAAAGCAGTTACTCCCTCTGCTTGATCTTCACTATCAAATAGATCAACAAATGGATCTTTTTCATAACCATAACTATCGGTCGAAGTTCTGGCTGCATGGATTAACTTCTTGCAAGCTGCAACACTAATAGGGCTCTGCTTATTAGCTTGTGTAGCTAATTCCAATGCTCGATCAAGACTGACCCCACTTTCTACAACTTCTTCAACCAAACCTATTGAAAGAGCTTTATTTGCACTCACCTGTTCACCACCTAAGATCATTTTTTTGGCCCAACCTTCTCCAACTAACCTAGGAAGTTGATGGGTTCCACCTCCGCATGGCAGCAGTCCTACTTTAGGTTCCGGCAATGCGAGCTGAGCTTGTTCTTCAGCTATTCTAATGTCGCAAGCCAAAGCGCATTCAAGTCCTCCACCCATTGCGTAGCCATTAATAGCAGCAATAGAAAACCCTCTAAAACTACTGAGGGCCTGGAATGCGTTAGCAAATGCTTCACTCATATCGGCAGCAGCAGTTTTTCCGCCTTCATGAAATACTTTTAAGTCAGCCCCAGCTGAGAAAAATTTTTCCCCTTCACCGGTGACAACCAAACTGTAGATGTCTTTATTCTTGTTTAGTTTATCTATTGATTCTCCTAGATACCCTAAGCTTTCTAAATCCCAGGTATTAGCCGGTGGATTATTTATGGTTATTAATGCTGTGTTATCTTTTGTGGTTATCTTTAATTTTTTAGACATAATTTTTCTTTTATTGAATAATTTGGGTTGCGTCTTCCATAAGCATTCTTCTACCGATAATCATCCGCATGATCTCATTGGTACCTTCTAAGATTTGGTGAACGCGGACATCTCGAACATACCTTTCTAAAGGGAATTCTTGTAAGTACCCGTAACCACCAAATATTTGAAGAGCCTCATTGCAAACATTAAAGCCTACGTCTGTTGCAAACCTTTTAGCCATAGCAGAGTACACCGTAGCTTCAGAATGTTCAGAATCTATTTTACTGGCTGCTAATCTTACAAAATGCCTTGCAGCCACTAATTCAGTAGTCATATCAGCTAACTTAAATTGCAGTGCTTGGAAGTCACTTAACTTTTTTCCAAATTGTTCCCTTTCGTTCATGTATTTTTGAGCTGCTTCTAAGGCTGCTTGCGCAGTTCCAATTGAACAAGTAGCGATATTTATTCTTCCTCCGTCCAGTCCTTGCATAGCAATCAAGAAACCTTGATCTTCTTCCCCTATAAGACAAGAAGCAGGGATTTCTACATCACTTAAACTAATGACCCTAGTGGGTTGGTTTCTCCAACCCATTTTCTCTTCCTTTTTTCCGTACTCAATCCCTTTGAGGTCAGCAGGTAGAAGAAAACAGGAAATACCCCCAGGACCTTCTTTGCCTGTTCTGGCCATTAATACAAGGCAGTCGGTTTCACCAGCACCAGAAATAAAAGATTTACTGCCATTTAAGATATAGTTATCACCTTTTTTCACAGCGGTTGTTTTTAACGAAGCCGCATCAGAACCTGATCCGGGTTCAGTTAAGCAGTAAGAAGCCAGTTTTTGACCTGAACACAATGCAGGGCACCACTCATCTTTAAGCTCGATGGAACCAAATTTACTCACCA
>ENA-ORXI01001657-ORXI01001657.1-sediment-metagenome-genome-assembly--contig:-NODE-1657-length-17068-cov-3.485139_pt1 | contig 17068 bp, 16 predicted proteins | sample MGYA00237861_ERZ511468 | MGnify/ENA primary metagenome ERZ511468 (study PRJEB26299, sample SAMN06266213) | sediment metagenome | isolation source: Hudson Canyon methane seep mesocosm | place... | reverse complement strand
CAACTACATTAACCATGGCAATGGGTGATGTACTTGCTGTTTGTTTGATGAAAAAAAGAAATTTTCAGAAAGAAGATTTTGCATCATTTCATCCTGGTGGAAGTCTGGGTAAAAAACTTTTTATTAAAGTTGAAGACCTTTTGAAAAAAGAGAATCTGCCAATCGTTTCACGTGAAACAAACTTAAAAGATGCCATCGTGGTTATGAGTGAAGGTAGATTAGGAAATGTTATTATTACTGATGATAACAACAAAGTTGTCGCACTGTTAAGTGATGGCGATTTAAGACGGGCTTTAATGAATGATAACTTTACAATGGATTGTAAAGTAGAAGAGGTTGCAACAGCGAATCCAAAAATGTTAAAAGATAAAAACTTATTGGCAAGTGATGCACTCAAAATAATTGAAGACTATAAAATCCAACTCTTACTGGTTGTGGATAATGAAAATAAACTTATTGGTGTTTTGCATATTCATGATTTAATTGAAGCTGGAATAAAATAAGGGTACTTATGAAAAAAGAAACTTTAGACAAAACAAGACTGAATAAATTTATTTCACATAATAGTAGTTATTCAAGACGAGAAGCAGATAAGTTAATAGAAGAGGGTAAAGTTACACTCAACGGTGAAGTTGTTGTTAATCTTGCCACTCAAGTTAGCACAGAAGACAAAGTTGCAATTGATAAAAAAACTGTAAAACATGAAGAAAATAAAATGTATACAGTTATTGTTTACAATAAGCCAAAGGGTGAAATTGTATCTAAAAATGATCCACAGGGTAGACGTATTATTTTTGATACTCTTGGAGGCAAATACAAAAACTTTATGCCCATTGGTAGACTTGACTATGCAAGTGAAGGAGTTTTACTTCTGACAGACTCCGTAGACGTTTACAATGCCCTTGTTCACTCTGACCTAGAAAGAATCTATAAGATGAAAGTTAACGGTATGATTACAAGGTCTTGTGAAGATGCAATGAACACTGGTTTAGAATTAGAAGATGCTACAAGTGGAGCACGAGGTGATTCTAAAATCAGATCAATGAGTTTTAACAAATTTAATGGATATCAACTTCAAGTTAAGGGTGAAAAATTCTCTAAGTTAAAAGTATCAATTAGTGAAGGACAAAATAGAGAGCTGAGAAGATTTTTCGCTCATTTTGGTTTGGATATTTTAGACTTAAAAAGATTGGAGTTTGGTGGAATCTCACTTAACAACTTACCAACAGGTAAAAGCAGATACTTTACAAGAAAAGAGTATCAAAATTTAAAAGACTATATGCAAGATATCTCAAGAAATAGCTAATGACTAATCTTGCGAATATTCTACGACCAACAACATTAGATAATTTTGTTGGTCAGTCTCATATTGTACATCCCTCAAAAGCACTTTATAAACTTATAAAACAAAAAGACATCCCTCATTTATTCTTTTATGGGAAACCTGGAACTGGTAAAACTACACTTGCAAAAATTATTGCAAAAAGTGTAGGAATGGATTATTACTATTTTAATGCAACTTCAATCAAAGTTGAAGAACTACGTGTTGTATTTAAAAGATATCATAATGCTTTAATTAAACCACTTATATTTATTGATGAAGTTCATAGACTTTCAAAAAATCAACAAGAAGTACTTCTTCCAGTTATGGAAAACTATAGTGCTATTATTATAGGTGCAAGTACCGAAAATCCATTTTTCACTTTAACAAGTGCAATAAGATCAAGAGCTTTTTTGTATGAGTTTAAGTCTTTAACAAAAGAAGAATTAATCTTAATCCTAGATCAAGCAATAGATGAACTTGATGTTGAAGTAAATAATGAAGCAAAAGAATTTTTACTAAATTCAAGTTGTGGTGATGGAAGAGCACTCCTTAATCTCATTGATTTTGCTTCCAAAGTAGATAAAAACATCAGTGAAGAGTTATTATTAGAATTAAGACAAAAAGCTGTGGGAGATGGTGTTAGTTCATCTGATTCACATTACAATTTAGCCAGTGCAATGATTAAGTCATTAAGAGGAAGTGATGTTGATGCTGCCTTATATTATCTGGCGAGATTAATTGATGGTGGAGAGAGTGTTGAGTTCATTAGCAGACGATTGGTTATTTTTGCAAGTGAAGATATTGGAAATGCAAACCCCAATGCTTTAAATCTGGCTGTTAGTACAATGACATCAACAAAAACTATAGGTTATCCAGAAAGTAGACTTATTCTCTCACAATGTGTAGTTTATTTAGCATCTTCACCAAAATCAAATGCATCCTATAAAGCAATAAATAAAGCACTTGAACAGATTGGAAATGGTAAAATAATAGAAATACCTAACCACATAAAAGATAGTGCCTCAGGATATAAATATCCTCATGACTTCGGAGGTTGGGTGAACCAAAAATATTTGAATGAAAATTTATCTTTATATCAATCAAATAGTATAGCTTATGAAAAAGTACTAAATGAATGGCTATCAAAAATAAAAGGTAAAAACCAAAACTAAAAGAGGGAATTAATGCAATACTACACTTGGATACTTACTTTTCACATAATGTCATTTATGTCTTGGATGGCAATGTTATTTTATCTACCTAGACTTTACGTATATCACATGGAACATTTTGAGAAAAAAGAATTTCTAGAAGTTGTAAAAATTCAAGAGTTTAAAATATACAAATACATCGGACTTCCTGCTATGTGGGGAACAATAATAAGTGGTGCAGTTATGCTGTATCTTAATCCCTCAATATTTCAAGCAGGTGCTTGGATGCATGCTAAACTAACTGTGGTTGCAATACTAATTGCATATTCATTTTCATTAGAGTATTATCGTAAACAATTAGCAGATGATATTTGTACAAAATCAGGTAAATTTTTTAGAGCTTACAATGAGGTACCTACTTTATTAGCAATATACATAGTTACTTTTGTTATTGTTAAAGATGTTTCCTTATTATTTGTTCTTTTCTTTTTAATTTTATTTATTTACATTGCATATAAAATACTAACTCCATCAAAAAAAATAATTAAGGGTCAATAATGGACACAACTAACCAGAATAATGAATTTGATAAATGTTTTCTGTTAGATACAAATATATTATTAGAAGATGCAACAAATATTTTTAAATTAGCAGAAGAGGGAAAAAACCTTATTGTTATGCCAGAAACAGTGTTGGATGAAATAGACAGTAAAAAAGGTGGATTTGACGAAATAAACTTTCAAGCAAGAGAATTTGCAAGAATACTTGAGAATGCAAAAATAGAAAATTCCAAACAAATAGATGGGCATAAAATAGTTCGTCTTATTGTAAATGAACCTCATAAAACTATTATTGATATAATTTCTAAAGACAACTACGATGCAAATCCAAAAAGTATACAAATAAACATATACAATGATAGAAAGATACTAGAAATAGCTAAGTTTGCTAATGTGTATTATAATAATGAAATAAAATTTTTATCTCTAGATATCATGGCAAGAACAAGAGCTTTATCTATGAATATCATGACGGATTCGTTAATAGGCTCAATAAATGATGAATTTGATTTTGAATTTATTAAATATGTTGAAGTCAAATTTGATGAGTTGGAGTCTTTAGAAAACTCAGATATATATAAATATGATAAGGATCATAAACCTCATAACTTTTCATATTGTTTTAAAGTTAAGGGTTCTGATCAAGTTATATTAGTAAGTGTACAAAATGAAAAAGTAAGAATACTTGATGAAACAGAAACCAGAAATCAAAGAATCACTCCTTTAAATAAAGAGCAGTTATTTTTGTCAAATGCACTTAATCAAAACTATTATAATATTCTAGTTGTTGAAGCTAAAGCGGGAAGTGGGAAAACATTATTGGCTTTAAGTGGTGCTTTGAAACTAGTACGACATAAAGTATTTCAGCGTATTATTTATGTAAGAAACTCTGTTGAATCATTAGATAAAGGTGAAGATGTTGGATATCTACCTGGATTAGAAGAAAAGTTTAAAATTTACAATCACCCTTTAATGGACAGTTTAGACTATATAATTAGAAGTGAACACAAAAAGAAAAAATCAAATAAAAAATCAGCTGAAACATATACAGAACTTGATGATCAAGAAGTTACCTCAAAAATAGAACAAATGATTCAAAACTACAGCATAGAAACGATGTGGGTAGGAGAAATGAGAGGAAGAACTATTTCAAATGCTGTCTTAATAGTGGATGAAGCTCAAAATATGTCAAATAAAACGATGCAAATGGTTTTATCAAGAGTTGATAACAGTTGTAAAGTAATTATTCTTGGGAGTAATAAACAAATTGATAACTTTTATGTAAATAAACATACTAACTCTTTAACAACGTTACTTCGCTCAACTGAAGATAAAAGTGAACTGGTAAATTTATTTGCTATAGAATTACAAAAAGTTTTACGAGGGCCTATTACTGAATGGGCAGAGGAAATTTTTTCAAGTAAAAAAAGATAATTTATATAATTATCTTTTTTACACTTTTAATATCTAAATATAAAACAAACATAAACAATATAATACTATTATTACATATGAACATAAAGCCATAAATAAAAGGATAACTATGAAAATTGTATTTTTAGATAGATCAACTTTAGGTAATGATATCTCCTTGGATGAGTTTAATGAATTTGGAGAAGTTGTAACATATGACTTTACAAACGAAGATGAGACACTAAGTCGAGTTAAAGACGCAGATATCGTCGTAACGAATAAAGTAGTAATCAACAGTGATACAATGAATAAAAGTAAGATAAAACTTATCTGTGTTGCTGCAACTGGTACTAATAATGTAGATTTAGAACATGCATCATCAAAAAATATAGAAGTTAAAAACGTAGCAGGTTATTCAACTTCTAGTGTATCACAACTCACATTTTCAATTGTTCTTCATTTTATGCAAAAACTAGAATATTATAATAATTATACAAAAGAGGGAAATTGGGAAAAGTCACCAATATTTACAAATATAGATAAACCCTTTCATGAGTTGGAAAATAGAAAATGGGGTATTATAGGTTTAGGTGACATTGGGAAAAATGTAGCAAAAATTGCAGATGCATTTGGATGTAAAGTGAGTTACTATTCAACTAGTGGTACAAATTTTGATACAGATTATATTCGTATAGGATTAGATGAGTTACTATCAACTTCTGATATTATTTCAATACATTGTCCTCTTAATGATACAACAAAAAACCTAATCTCAATGAGTGAATTATTACTGATGAAAGATAAAGCAATCTTAATGAATCTTGGACGTGGTGGGATTATCAATGAAGAAGATTTAGCTAAAGCAATTGATTCTAAAGAGCTATATTGTGGGATTGATGTAGTTACTAAAGAGCCAATTGAGAGAAATTCTCCCCTTAGAAATATCAAAAATACGAACAGACTTATCCTAACTCCTCATATTGGGTGGGCATCTGTTGAAGCTAGAAAAAGATTGATTAAAGGTGTTCTATCTAACATAAAGCAATATGTGTTATAATACGTACTAAAATACGTATAGGAGTTAGATATGAATTATTTGAGGTACTCATCTGATGAAATGTTTTCATCAACAGAGCTTATCAGAAAAAGTAAGAAAATTTTTGATAAACTTAATAAAAAAGAGATAGAAAAAGCAATTATTCTTCGGGATGGTAAACCTGGATTTATGTTATTGGATTTTGCAACATATGAAAAAATTATGAAAAACTATGAAAGACTTAGTGCAAAAACAGATAAAAGCAATCATGAAGAATACCTATCTTTAGATGATATTGAAGTAAGTCATGATCCTAAAAATGAAACAAAAGTTGTAATAAAAGAGAACAAAGTTGCTAAAGCTCAACCCTTGGCTAAAGCTGCGAATATTGAAAAAAGTAAAGAACAAGATATCCAATTAGAAGATATAACTCAAATTGAGCAAATGAACTCTCCTGAGATTAATGATGCTGAGTTATTAAAAGCACTTGAAGAAATTGAAAAAATAAATATATCAGATACGAATACTTTAGCTAAGCCTGAAATAAATAATAGTGATTTTGAAGATGACTTTCATATTGATCTTGAAAACATTGAAAAAGATGCAAAGGCTCAACCTTTAAAAGAATTTTGGGATAACTAATGGTTGATGTATTAGTTATAGGATCTGGGGGTGCAGGTTTAAGCGCTGCTCTTAGTGCAAAAGAGCATGGTTCAAGTGTCTTAGTATTAAGCAAAACATATCCAACACATTCTCAAACTTCTCAAGCACAAGCTGGAATTAATGCGGTGTTAAATAAAGAAAATGATACGGTGCAAACTCATATCAATGATACTTTAACGTCCTCATATAAACTTGGAAACAAAGAAGTTATTGAGCAGCTTTGTAATAATGCTAAAGAGACCGTATCGTGGTTGGATAATATTGGTGTTCCTTTTAGCAGAACTAGTGAGAATGAAATTTCACAAAGACAAATGGGTGGTGCTACAAATATTAGAGCTTGTTACAGCTCTGATTACACTGGTTTAAAAATCATTCAAACCCTCTATGATACGTGTATTAAAGAAGCAATAGATTTTTTAAATGAGTACATGTTGTTATCTCTTCTTGTTGATGATGGCAGTGTTTATGGAGTTACTGTTTTAAATATTACAACAGGAATTGTTGAGGAAATACAAGCGAAGCAAATAATAATCGCCACAGGAGGTTATGGAGGCTTATATTACGGACATACAACTAATTCTTATGCAACAACGGGAGAAGTGATAAATATTGCTTATAATGCTGGTTGTAAGCTTTCCAACATGGAGTTTGTTCAATTCCACCCAACAACATTGATTAACAGTAATATTCTTGTTAGTGAAAGTGCAAGAGGTGAGGGTGGTTATCTTGTTACTTGTGATGGAGTAAGATTTGTAGATGAATTAAGACCAAGAGATGAAGTTGCTCGCGCTATATACAAAAAGCTGGACAACAAGGAACAAGTATATTTGGACTTAAGGCATCTAGGATTAGAAAAAATAAATGAATCAATGCCCCAAGAAAGAAGGCTTGCCTACGAGTTCTTAGGTATTAAAATTGAAGAAGAATTGTTGCCTATAAATCCAGCCGCACACTATACAATGGGCGGAATAAAAACCAATGATAAAGCACAAACAAATATAAAAAACCTGTATGCATGTGGTGAATGTGCACAACATGGAGTTCATGGTGCTAATAGACTAGGTGGTAACTCATTATTAGAAATAATTGCATTTGGTAAAATTGCAGGCAAGAGTGCCTCTAAAAATGCAAAAATGATGGTTACTATAAAAAAAATCGAAACCACAAAACTAAAAAAAGATGAAATGTATATTCAGAGTTTGTATGAGTATTCAAATGATATTAACTTTTACGAATTAAAACAAGAGTTAGGAAAAATTTTGTTTGATAAGGTTGGCTTATTTAGAAATGAAGAAGATTTAAGTCAAGCTCTTGAAAAAGTCGAACTGTGGCAAAAGCAATACCCAAAAATGGGTATAAGCGATAAATCGAAGTATTATAATAAAAATTTAATTGAATTTATTGAATTTAAACATATGCTTGAATTATCAGCAATTATTATTAATTGTGCTATCAGCAGAAAAGAGAGCAGGGGCGCTCATTTCAGAAATGATTTTCCCAAAGTAAATGATGCATATGACAAAGAAAGTATTGTTTATGCTGTGAATAAACAATTTCAATTAAATTTTGAGGATGTTGTATGATAATAGAGATACAAAGATTTAATGAAGAAAAAGAGATTTCAACTATTGAAAAATTTGAGGTTAAAGAAGAAAGTAATACGGTATTAAATACGTTAATAGATATTAAAACACAACAAGATAGTAGTTTAACTTTTAGATGTGGCTGTTCAAGTGGCGTTTGTGGCAGTTGTGCTATTCGAGTAAATGGAGTAGAAAAACTCGCTTGCAAAACAACCATAAAAGAAAATGACTTCATTGAACCACTTAAGTATACAAAAGTTATAAAAGATTTGGTTGTTGACTTAAGTTATGAAAAAGAGGTATTAAAAAAACCTAAAGCCTATTTGCAAAAATTTGAGAAAGAAGTTATCACACAAAAAGATGAAAAATCTATTGATAGACAAAGTAATTGCATTTTATGTCAAAGTTGTTACAGCTCGTGTCCTGTATTGGAAGTGAATAAAGATTTCCTTGGACCATATGCACTTTCACGCGTATTAAGATATATCAATGACAAAAAAGAACATGAAGAAAAAGAAAAAATAGATTTAGTTCAGACAAATGGGATTTGGGATTGTACTTTATGTGGAAATTGTACCATGGTGTGCCCTCAATATATTGATCCTAAAACAGATATTATGAACTTAAGAATGAAAAGTCAGAAGTATGGATACCAAGATCCCAACGCTATGAATTTTGGCGCAGGGCTTGATTTTGGATTTAATCCAAATGGATTTTAGATAAACAAACTGCCTAAGCAGTTTGTTTTTATAAATTATCTTTTATATATAAATAATCAGACATTTTTGTCCACTCTCTTGCTTTTTTTAAGTAAGCATTTTGAGAAGCCAATGTCTCTTGTAATAGAGGATGATCTTTTGAAATTTTAGTCAATAAATCATCATTAACTTTTTTTAATGATTTCATTACTTCTCTTGGAAGTGATTTCACTTTAATACCAGGATACTCTTTTTTCATCTTATCCCATGCCATTGCACTCATATGATAGTTTTGAGTATACATATCAAATGCAGCTAACTTCATAGAAAGTTTCAAAATCTTTTGTAAATCTTCTGGAAGTTTGTTCATCATTTTAATATTAACTAAAAATTGAGTTTCAGCACCTGGTTCATGCCATCCTGTATAATAATATGGGGCAATTTTATGAAATCCCATTGCTATATCCATACTAGGTCCAACCCATTCAAGTGCATCAATAGTTCCACGCTCCAATGAAGTATACAGTTCACCAGGAGCAATATTCGTAACTAAAACACCATGTTCAGCCATGATTTCACCCGCAAACCCAGGAATTCTCATCTTGAGACCTTTTAAATCATCAACTGACTTAATCTCTTTTCTAAACCAGCCTCCCATTTGAACGCCAGTATTTCCACCTGGAAATGAAAGCATTCCATGTTTTTTGTATGCTTTTTGCATTAACTCTAATCCGCCACCATGGTAAAACCATGCGTATTGTTCAGGTGCTGTCATACCAAAAGGCATAGTTGTAAATGGCAAAGTATCGATATCTTTACCTTTCCAAAAATATGAAGTTGAGTGAGCAATATCGTATTGACCTCCCTTTACCATATCAAATACACCAAATGGAGATTTATGTTTGTTTGAAGCATCTACTCTGATGACTAAACGTCCACTTGACATTTCATTTGCGTATTTTGCCATATTTTGTGCGGCATCAATTAGTGGAGACGCTACGGGTCCCCAGGTTGTCGCAAGTTTTAATTTGTAAACCTTTTCACTAGCTAGCACAGATGAAGTTAACATTGTACAAAACAGTAAAACAGAAAGTATTTTAGCTGATCTCATTTTTTCCCTTTGTTGTAAATTTGTAAAAATTATAACTTATGTAAGCTTTTGAAAGATAAAAAAATTAATATAGATTGAATAGTTAAAAAATTGTATCGTTTTTAGTAACTAATACAATATCTATTTGGCAACAAATATTGTATTGGTATAAAGATTTGAAAGATTAATTAGTTGCCATTAACAGCATTTTTTGTCTTATCCCAAGTTTCACTAGAAACCTCTTTTGTTTTGTCCCATGCCTCACTAGAGACCTCTTTTGTACTATCCCAAGCATTGGCGCTGTCTACTTGCATACCATCCCATGTTGCACATCCCGTTAGTATTAAAGAGATAAAAATAGTTGTTAATAAAGTAAGTATTTTTTTCATAAATGATTTTCCTTTTGAATAAATTGTAGAAAATTTTATCAAATTAGTACTTTTAATGTACTTATTAAGCTGTAAGTGCGTAACAAGCTAGTATCTTTACTTATAAACTATTTTAAATTAGTTATTGAATTAGTCCATTTTTTAATATACTTTATGAGAGAATACGAAATAAATTTAAAAGAGGTTAGTATGCAATTTTTTGGTAAGTATGATACACGATTTGATAGTGAGTTTTTAGTTGAAAGTTATTTCTATTTTAATGAAGAAGATAAAGAAATAGAACCTGCGGAGTTTGAAAAATTAATTAAAAACAAAAAACTTAAGAAAAAAAATGTTGCAGGTACGATTTTTATGTATAGTCCTTTTTATTATCCTGAAGGGTTTGATGAAAAGAAAAAACTATCACAACAAGACTTTGAATTTGATGGTGAGTTTCAAAAACTAAAAATTGAAAGAGAAATGACTCTTTTCAAACAGAAAATTAAAGGCTACGAAGGTAAGATTATTCAGGTGAGATTTCTTTTTAATTTAAATATTAGAAATATCGATACAGACGAAATTCTTATGACTTTAAATGATGATGTTGAAAAGCTGAATTCTGAACAACTAACAAGATTTGATAAAGATATGAACTACAGTGATGTGAATAACTTAGACGTAAATGGTAAATTTGTTTTATTTGCTTGGGGAAGTAAAATCAACGAAAAAGAGTTTGTATATTTACACGATTACGCAAAAGATGTTTATGAAAAATGTGTACAAATGCAAAAAAATGTAGTTTACGTATATAAAAGAAGTACCCAAAAAGCATATGCAGTAGATAACCTTCAATTTCAACACCCAATAGCTACAGGAAGATTTAAAGATAGAATGCCAGATGCTTTTGCTCAAGTATTTAGTCAAAACCCTCCAATTTGTGCACCATTTAATGACTTAGCATAGGAATAGATAATAAATCTATTCTTGTGACAAAAACTAATGAAAAATTAGTTAATATATTTGTATATTTTTACAAAAGAAGAAATTATGATAAATGAAAATTTTGTGCCTATAGAATTATTTGACTATAAACAAATAGAAACGCTAAATACAAAAAGTGATAACAGTTTGAATGAATTTGTCTCAGTTCCTGAAGCAATCAAAAACTTAATGCAATTTGCTCTTAAAACTCATATGGAACTTACTCAGAAATACCCAAATGATAAATACTTACAAGAGTTAGATAGTAAAGAATCAATGCCTAAAATGTTTTCTACAAATTGGTATGAAAGATATGGAATAAAATATAGTATTTAAGTAAGAAAAATGTCCAATCACCTTATATAAGTTTGCAAGACGAATATAATTAATTTTAAGTACAGCTAAAAACCCTAGATAAAATTAATTAAAGCCAAATATATAAGCTTAATTGAACTATTTTTGTAAGTATATCATAACTTTGTGATAAAACACGTGACGAAAATGTAATTTATAAATAAAATGAAAAACTAGCTATTTTGGCATGAAACGATACATATCTAGAATTTAACTAACTAGTTTAGTTAATATTACTACAAGGGGATTTTTATTGTAAATGAAACACCTGCTTTTTTTTCACTTTCACACTGAATTTGCCCCTTTAAGGTATTGGTAATAATATTGTAAATAATATTTAACCCAAGACCCGTTCCCCCATCACCTCTTTTTGTCGTAAAAAAAGGATCAAATACTTTTGTGAGGTTTTTAGGAGAGATGCCTTTCCCATTATCTTTATACACTATTTTAATATTTTTTTGTTCTTTTGTTATGTGAATATTGATTAGTCCAATTTCCTTTTTTTCAAACGCATGTTTGATTGAATTTAAAATCAAATTGGTCAAAATCTGTGAATAAGCTCCAGGATAAGAATTAAGAGTCAAACTATCACTTGAGTTTAGTTCTATATTAATATTTGTTTTGTTTATTATCGTATTTAGACTAAATATTACTTCTTCAAAGTACTCTTTTAATTCAAATGTTCTTTTTTCTTCATGGGTTTGATCTGCTGAAATTTGTTTGAAACTTTTAACCAAATGGACAGTTCTTTGAAGGTTTACATTTATCTGAGAGGCCAGCTTGTTTGATGTGGACAAATAATCTTCAAAATCTTCTTTGTCTAAACGATCATCTGTATACTGTTTCCTAATATTTTTTGTGATCTCTAAAAAGTGTGTTATCCCTGTAAGTCCAACTCCCACAGGGGTATTTATTTCATGTGCAACACCTGCAACTAAGCCCCCTAAACTTGCCATTTTTTCTGATTCAATGAGTCTTTTTTGAGTTTCTTTTAGATTTTTAAAGGCACTACGTAATTCTTTATTTGACTCTAAAAGTTCTTGTGTTCTTCTTTGTACTTTTTTTTCGAGAGTTTTATTTAACTCACTGATTTTTGATTCACTCTCTTTAATCTTTGTAATATCAGTGGTAATTCCTATTACAACAGGTTCTTCAAAAGCATTTCCTAAGTGAGGAATTTTAATTGTTTCTAACCATTTGATATCTTTATCATTGCCAAAATAGCTTTCATGTTTTATATTTAAAGTACCCTTGGAAATTAAAGATTTTCTATCGTCTTCTAACATTATTTGAACTTCTTCTTGATTAGCATGAATCTCTTCTAAAAGTTGGCCCTCTATTTCTTCAATACCCATACCTGCCGCGCTTGCTGCTGTTTTGTTAACGGTTATAAACCGTCCTTCTGCATTTTTTACAAAGATAAGTGAGGGGATAGCATCTATTATGGAGCGCAGTTGATTTTTGCTGCGAAGTATTTCTTCTTCTGCTTGTTTTGATTTTTCAACGATAAGTTCTTCTTGCTCTTTTTGTTTTTGTTTATATATTTCTTCTTTTACTTTGTATTGGTATTTTTCAATAGCAATGCCAACAATACTAGCGATATCTTCTATTAGATGAAGATCAAAATCTGTTGGATGTTTTATTTTTTTATAGTAAATAGCAAAAGATCCTAGAACTTTATTTTTTGATGAAAAAAATGGTTGAGACCAACAAGCATGAAGGTTGGCTTTACGGGCTAAGTTTTTGGCATATTTCCAATTGTCATGTGTGCTAATATCTGAAACGACAACTCTTTGTTTTAAATACACAGCAGCGCCACACGAACCGACTTTCTCACCTATTAACATTTTGTCCAGTTTATTGGTATAAAACTCAGGGAGTGAAGGAGATGCCCCTTTTAAAAGTCTCTTTTGGTCTTCATCTAAAATCAAAATGGAGCAAATCATATCTTGATTTCTATTTTCAACTGATTTAATAATGGCATTTAATATAAACTCAATGGGTTTCCCCGTTGCTATATATGTTAATAATTTTTTGTGTTCATTATATTGAACTTGATATTGCTTCGAAAAAGTAATATCTTTCCTGCTGATTTTTATTTTTGTGCTGTTGGTATCTTTATTAAAAATCAGCTCTCTTTTTGTAAGATAGTATCGTGTCTCACCTTCTAGTGTAATCATTTCATCTTGAATTAAAGGCTTATTAATTGTAGGAATATAGGCATTACTATGGGGATTGTGATTTATATTCAGTACTTTAGGTTCTTTTTTACCCAATAACTCATTATCTGTTTTTCTAAATATTTTCATGTAGGTATCATTAACTGCAATGATTTCATGGTCTAAGTTAGTATATGAAATCATATTATCAAAAAGGTTAATATTGGTACTGACCATGTTTTATCCAATGTTTTGAAGTGTTAAGAAATTTTAATATTTGAAGATTCTATAGTAAATAATAATTAATTACAAGGAGTTACTAATTTGACTAGTAGTAGCTAAAAATATTGTTACCCACTAAAAACATACTATGAATAATAAATATAATCTCTTTTATTCTAAAGTATTGTTTGAAATATAGAGATACTTTTATAGCTCAAAAGGGTTGATTATTTATCAAGTGCGAAGTTTTCACAAGTCATTGCAATACTCTTAATATTGGACGAGTTTATAACCAAAAGAGGGGATGGTTTCAATTATTTTATAATCAAACTTTGTTCTAAGCCTATAAACTAATGATCTTAAGACTTCACTACTAACTGCTTCATCTGTCCAAATATGATACTCAATATCGCTGTGATGGACTAGATTTCCATTTGCTTCAAGGAGTAGTATTAAAAATAGATTTTCATTTTTAGAGAGTTTTATTGGTTGGTTATTGTAAAAAGCCAATTGTGCTTTAACATTATAATAATAATTGTTTCCCAAATTTATGTCGTCTATGTTCTGTTTTAAGAGGTCTTGGTCTTTTGCTTTAAATAGTGCCAGTTTGATGGTTGCTTTTAGTTGTTGGGTATTAAAGGGTTTTATTAAATAGCCTACAGGATTGGTGCTAATTGCTCTTTGTATGGTCTCTTCATCTGTATATGCAGTTAAATAAATTATAGGAATATTATAGCTTTTTTGAATTTCTTGTGCGGTTTCTATTCCATCTTTACTATTTTTAAGATTGATATCCATTAAAATTAATTCAGGTAATTGTAACTGCACTTTTTCTAGAGCTTGTGTAAAACTTTTTGCAACGCCAGTTACCTTATATTCAAAAGATTCAAGTGTTAACTTAATGTCAAGTGCAACAATACTTTCATCTTCTATGATTAAAATTTTTGTATTAGGCATTTTTATTCTTCCATTTAATATTATTTTGTACTCCATTTTTGTTTATAGTATCTAAAACTCCTTCAAGCTGTTGTTCAACTAAGGTTTGTACTATTAATAAACCAAGGGAGTCTGTTTGGCTTGTTTTGTTATTTCCTATTCCATTATCGCTAATTTGTAATATATATAAATCATTTTTTTGGCTTAATGAAATATGAATAGTGCCCTTTTTAGTAAAGGCATATTTTAAAGAGTTTGAAACAAGTTCATTGATAATCAAACCACAATAAATTGCATCTTCACTGTCTAAATTACACTTTATATCGTAATGAATGTCAATATCTTTATTACATGTGGCTTTTAAACCTTTAATTAATGAGAAAAAATAATCATACGCACTGATATTTGATAATTCATCTTGACTGTAAAGGAGTTCGTGAAGACTACTCATGGCTTTAATCCTATTAATTGCAACTTGAAAAAAATCTTTTATTTGATTGTTATTGGCCTTTTTGTTTTGAAGGTTAATTAATGAAATTATCATTTGCATATTATTTTTAACTCTGTGATGTAATTCTTTAAATAAAAGTGCTTTTTCATCAAGGACCAATTCTTTTTGATGTAAAGCTTGAACCAAGTCTTTTGTCTTTTTAGTTACTTCTATTTTTAGTTTCTCTTTTTCATTTTGTTGTTGTAAAATGAGTTTTTTGTTAAGATGTTGTTTCTCTCCTTGTAAAATATTGATTCTTTTTGCAAGTGCAATAGAAAAAATTAGGGCTTCAAAAACTAAGGCTATCTCAACATAATATGGAACATATACAAAGATATTAAAAAATCCAAGATTGGCTATTGCCATAAAAAGCCAACATGATAATACAGCAGACCATCCAAGTAAATAAAGTGGTGCAAGTTTGTTCTTGTCAAGAAGTGCTTTAATACCTGCAAAAATTAAGAGAAAAAGTAGGGGAATAACAATTAGCACAATACTGCTACCAAGTATAATACTTTTGTAACATAAAATGGAAATTATGGGCATTGCAATTAGATAGGTAGTAAATATTTTGTCAAGAAAGGGATACCTTTTTGTATTTAAAAATTCTCGAGTAAAAAGGATAGAGGCAAACAGTGGCAAAAAAACTTTTGCAACAGCTAAGTCTAAAATAAAAGTAGAAATTTGGTTACTGAAAAGGTAAACTTGTGCAAATCCTAAATATAGGGATTGATGAAATACCATTGCAAAAATATATAAAACATAATATAAATAGGCATTATCTTTAGTAAAAAGATATAAAAATAGATTATAGATACCAAGCACCATCATTGCTCCAAAAAAGATGGATAAAGCTACTTGATAGTGTAATTCTTTTCTATGATACTCTTGGATGTTATAAAGTTTTAGTTTAATAATAAGACCTGTAGTAACAGTTGATGCTTTAAGGTAAAAAGTTTTACTCTCTTTTGGTTTCAATTGAATTGTAAAGTTTGGATTAACATCTAGTCTTTCTTTTGGTTTATAAACAAGACCCTCAAACTTGGGCTTCTTGTTGTTCTCATATAATATAATTTTATAGGTAATAGGATGCTCAAACTCTATTATCTTTTTAATATTTTTGTTTGAGCTATTTGTTATAGTAAATTTACTCCAAAAGTTAAATCCAGGAGAAAACCCATAACCCAAAATTGGCTTCTCATTTATTTTAAATTCTTTTTGTTTAATTTCGCTAATGCTTAATTTTTTAGTTTCATCAAGATAAATTGTGGCATAAGGAAGAATAGATAAATCGTTTGTAGTATCATCAACTTTAATACTTTGAGAAAATACGAAGGAGATGAGTACTAGAAAAATGAGTATTACTTTTTTCATGGTGTCTACCTACAAAATGTTTAAAATTTATTACAAGTATCATAACTTATTTAGAATTAACATTCAATAATAGTTATATTACACAGCAGCCAAACTTCTTGGATTACAGTAAATACAATCACTATTTTTAGATTCAAATATATCTACAAACTCCCAAACTTCCCGATAAGTATCAAAAGGATCTGTAAGAAAGCTGTTATTGAATAAATTAATTTTTTTACAATCAGATGTATGTATTATGAAATTCTCTGCCTTATCAACTGTTATGAGGTAGGTTATATTATCTTGAGTATTCTTTTTAAAGTAGTTGTTAAATATTAAGTATGAAATTATACTAATGATAATTCCAATCAGTAGATAAATCTGCATAAAGAATCCTTAATTAAATAAATTATATTATTATATACTCATTAACTGACAGTTCACGTGACGAAATTAAGGAATTTTGAATTATTTAACGCTAAATTTTGAAATTCGCTCCAAATTTTAATTTATTTTAAACATAATATAATATAATTCCGTCCGCTTAATTGATAAACAACAGTTTATAGATGAACGCGATGTAATATGTAGCCAATTTTTTAAATAAAATGTCAAGGTAGCTCAGCTGGCTAGAGCGCTGGTCTCATAAGCCGGAGGTCGAGAGTTCAAGTCTCTCTCTTGACA
>ENA-ORXI01001656-ORXI01001656.1-sediment-metagenome-genome-assembly--contig:-NODE-1656-length-17075-cov-35.538887_pt1 | contig 17075 bp, 18 predicted proteins | sample MGYA00237861_ERZ511468 | MGnify/ENA primary metagenome ERZ511468 (study PRJEB26299, sample SAMN06266213) | sediment metagenome | isolation source: Hudson Canyon methane seep mesocosm | place... | reverse complement strand
AGAGATATTCCTCCTGAGGCGATTCAGGTTGTAGGTACCAACGCACTACGCATTGCCAAAAATGCCCGAGTATTCACACGTAAGGCCGAAAAAATACTTGGGGCACCAGTTGAAATCATTGCTGGCCGTGAAGAAGCCCGCTTAGTGTACCTTGGAGTGGCTCATACACTCTCTGATGATGCCGGACGCAAATTAGTTATCGATATTGGCGGCGGTAGTACCGAGTTTATTATTGGTGAACGCTTTGAGACGCAAGAGCTTGAGAGCCTTCATATGGGTTGCGTGTCATTTCGCGAACACTATTTCAGTAATGGCAGCATTACCGAACAAGGCATGCAAGAAGCCATCACACACGCCTCTCAAGAACTTCTAAATATTCAACACCGTTTTCAAACACTCGGCTGGCAGACAAGTATAGGCTCATCTGGCTCTATTAAAGCTATTGCGCTGGCAGTAGAAACGCTAGGTTTATCCCAAGACGGCATTACAGCTCAAGCACTCAATCAACTGAAAGCGCATGTCATATCACTAGGTCACATCGATCAACTACAAGATTTAGGCATTAAAACAGATCGTTTAACCATTTTCCCTTCAGGCCTGGCCATTCTCTGTGCCTGCTTTGAGGTGCTTTCAATCGATATCATGACCTTTGCTGATGGCGCATTGCGAGAAGGCCTGCTTTACGACATGATAGGACGAATTAAGCATGAAGATGTTCGGGGACGAACCATCTCAGCCTTACAAGAACGATATAGAGTGGATATTCCTCATTCACTGACCGTCGAGCGCACTGCAATGTATGCCTTTCGACAGGTGCAGCACTTCTGGGGAATCAATGCTGAGTTTTTTGCTGACCTGTTACGCTGGTCAAGTCGGCTACATGAAATAGGTCTGGCAATCTCCCACACGCAGTACCATAAACATGGCGCCTACCTGATAAAGTACTCAGACCTTCCAGGGTTCTCACACCAATTACAACAAGCTATATCCATTATAATTCGCAGCCACCGCAGAAAAATTAATGCCGATATTTTCTCAGCCTACTCTAAAGAGCAGGCAAAAAACCTTATACGACTCGCAATATTGCTTAGGTTGTCTATAACACTGAACCGAGGTCGGTCCAGTACTCAGCCCCCCCCTTCCTTTAAAATTAATGCGGACAGTCATGCACTAAATATTGAATTTGAACCCGACTGGCTAAAACAAAATCCGCTTACCCGAGCTGATTTAGAGAGTGAAGCTGAACATTTGAAAGCCGTGGGTTATGCTTTGAGTATTTCTTAGATAAGACTAAACGGCTTATCACCGGCGACCCAAGACGGGGATTTTTTCATTACACGATTAAACAACGTCGACTGTAAAAAACCATCCAGCCATGACTGAAGTTTTTTATAGGGCGTTTGCCGGAACCAGTCAATATCAACATGAGCAAACTGGCGAATAAAGGGCATGATAGCTACATCAGCAAGAGTGAGTTCGTCACCAAACAAATAGAGGCCCGATTGGAGCCTGCTTTCAAGCTCTGACAGAAAGACCTCCCCTTGTGCACGGTAATACTCTATAGGGTGCTCTGGGTATCTATCCGCATATTTATAGCGATCTAAATACCCTTTAAATTCATGGTCATTTTTTTGAATTAAAGTATTTAGGCTACTGGAATACTCTGGGCTTGCCTGCATCACCCAGTCATCGGGGTCATTCTTTGAGAGCGCCCATTTCATTACATCCAGGCTTTCATCAATCACAGTGTCCGTTGGCAAGATTAAAACAGGCACAGTTCCTTTAGGGGAGGCATTGAGCATCTCCTGTGGCTTATTTTTTAGCACTATTTCCCGAAGTTCGACCTCCACACCACTATATACTATGGCCATTCGGGCACGCATGGCATATGGACAACGGCGAAAAGAGTAAAGAACAGGAACCGACGTCATAACAATTCTTCGGTTTGTAGTGTTTCAATCTCCTCACTGAGATCAAACCAGCTAAGCTCCACCTCTTCAAGTTCAGATTTAAATGTGGCCTGTTTTTCTAAAAGTTGTTTCAGTTCTGCTTTTTTTGCATCACTATAAATATCAGGTTCTGCCAGTTGCTCTTCGCACTCTGCTAATTTGTGCTGCAAACGATCTATGGATTTTTCGTCCTTTTCTAACTGCTTTCGCAATGGGCTAATTCGCTTTCTTAATTCGGCCGCTTTACGTTTTCTTTCTTTTTTATCTTCCGAAGACTCGTTGTCAGAATTATTGTCTACTTTCTCTTCTTTCTGGTCGGAATTTTTTTGGTATTCCAGCAACCATTTTTCGTAAGCAGGCAAATCACCATCAAAGGGTTCTACCTTCCCATCTACGACTAATAGGAACTCTTCTACGGTATTCTTCAGCAAGTGACGATCGTGAGATACCACAATAACCGCCCCTTCAAAGCCCTGTAATGCCACGGTAAGTGCATGGCGCATTTCAAGATCAAGGTGGTTGGTTGGCTCATCCAGTAATAAAAGGTTCGGTTTCTGCCAGGCAATAATCGCCAGTGCAAGTCGAGCTTTCTCCCCTCCCGAGAAAGTGGTTATATCTCCAAAGGCATCATCTCCATGAAAACCAAACCCACCTAGAAAGTTACGAATAGACTGCTCTGACTCCAAAGGAGAAAGTCGCTGAATATGCGTAGCGGGTGAGGCTTTAGGGTCAAGCGCTTCTAACTGATGCTGAGCAAAATATCCGACAGCCAAGTGTTCACCACAAACACGCTCACCAGCGAGTGGCTGCAAATCATTTACAATGGCTTTAATAAGTGTCGATTTACCCGCACCATTGGGTCCCAAAAGACCGATGCGTGTACCTGGGTGAATACTTAAACCTACATCTTGTAAAATAACCTTATCGCCATACCCCACCGCTATTTTTTTCATATTCAAAAGAGGGTCTGACATTTTTTCTGAACAGGGGAATTCAAAGTGGAAGGGTGAATCTACATGCGCTGCAGCAATTTTCTCCATACGCTCTAGCTCTTTCAAACGGCTCTGAGCTTGTTTGGCTTTGGTGGCTTTAGCGCGGAAGCGACGCACAAAGTCTTCTATTTCAGATATTCTCTGCTGCTGTTTCTCAAAATTAGCTTGTTGTTGCGCGAGTCGCTCAGCTCTCTGTTGTTCGAATGAAGAATAGCTGCCTGTGTAGTAATTTAGCTTTTTATTTTCGAAGTGCAGTACATGACTAGCAACACTGTCGATAAAATCTCTATCGTGAGAAATGAAAATTAAGGTGCCTTGATACTGTTTTAACCAACGTTCTAACCAGAGTGTGGCATCAAGGTCGAGGTGGTTGGTTGGTTCATCCAGCAATAGAAGGTCAGAAGGACACATTAAGGCCTGAGCCAAATTAAGCCTGATTCGCCAGCCACCAGAAAAGTCACCCACGGGACGGTGCATGTCTTTCTGGGTAAAGCTGAGTCCGTGTAATAGTTGTTCTGCGCTTACATTAACATTGTAGCCATCGATGGCATCTATCTTTCCATGAATTTGAGCCATTTTGTCATGGTTATCTTCATGTTCAGCCTCGGCTAATGCCGCCTGCAACTTACGCAGCTCTTTATGACCGTCAATAACATGCTCTAGTGCCGTTCTCGTAAGGTTCTCTATCTCCTGTTCCATATGGGCAACACGACATTGCCCAGGTAGGGACAACGTGCCGGCATCAACTTGTAACTCACCCAGTATCAGTTTAAATAAACTGGTTTTGCCTGAGCCATTAGCTCCGACGATCGCCACTCGGCGACCAGAATGGATAGTTACATCAACTTGGTCTAGCAGCGTGTTACCGCCACGTAGTAAACTTAAGGATTCAATTTTCAGCATGGCGGCATTTTACATGGCAAGCGGCCTAAACGATAGAAACAAATAGTGATAGAAGTAAATGACGCATACTAATTATAATATTTCAGGTACTGGTAATAACATCTCAGGTGATAGCCCCCCAAACTACCACCTCCCTAAAGACCTAGCCCTTGAAACACCCTTTTGGGAGTTTTCATTGTCACTATGGAAAAATCAAGCCGCGCAGACAGCGCTTCTCTCACTACAAAATGACATGAGTTTAGTAATTAATCGTTTATTATTCTGCACGTGGCTGGGGTTTGAGCGACGAGAACTTTTAACAGAAGCCATGTTTCAAGATGATTTGTTATCTCAATGGCACGAACATTCAGTTGCAGCACTTCGCACATTGAGAAGTACATTAAAAATAGCGGCACCATGCCAGTCACAACTAATAGCAAGCGTTCAGAGTGCCGAATTACAAGCCGAACAAATTGAACAAGCTCTGCTTTTTCAAAGAGTCGGCCAACTATCTCAAGTAACTACAAAACGAAACACGCTAGAGACACTATCATTTAATCTATTAAGCTATACTCAAAGAGCGCTAAGTGAGTCTAGGCGGGGGTTTCAAGCATCTTTAATTGTCCCTCACCTTATTACCTTGGTTCAAGCAGCCATTCCTAATCATGGCAGACCACATATTGAAGCTTACTTTCATAAAGAGAAATAATTGCTCATGAAATGGATTTACAGAATTTTCACCTTAATATTGCTTGGAGGCGCTTTGGCGGTCCCGTTTTTTATGAAAAATAACCAGGGTGAGCCTATGATGAGCTTGCCCACACTCAATGATTTGTCCCCTAGTAATATTGCATCTAAAGCACCAGGAGGCGTATCCAACGACCGTACGGTTTTTAAATGGAAAGATGAGCAAGGCGTTTGGCATTATGGCGATCAGCCGCCTTCCAATAGCACTCAATTCAGTACATTGGTAGTCAACGACCAAACTAACATTATTCAATCCACCCCGGTAGCTAAAGACGAACCGGCACCGCCACCAACCGCAGCAGTCCCAGAGGATGGAAAAGCAGGCTACATCCCACCCAAAAATGATGAGGATGTCTTAACCCTTGAGCGTGCACTCAACATTGTTGATGATGCCCATGCCGTTAGAGATATGATGGAGCAACGCAACAGTCAGCTAGATACATTAACGGGGCAGAAAGAGAAAAAGTAGCAACCAACAAAAAAAACAAGTAAATTAATACCTTATTACCTAATAAAAACTAAGGATCAGATTACAATGAAAAGAATACTTCTGGCCGCGGCAATTTTAAGCGCATCAACCCTGACCCAAGCCGCCGAACCGGTTAAGTCACTAGAAACCGATGAACAAAAAGTCAGTTACAGCTTTGGTCTTATCCTTGGTAAGCGTATGACCAGCGATTTGCCAAACTTGGATTTCAATGTATTTATCCAGGGTGTTAAAGATGGATTTAAAGGTGATACAGCCTTACTGACTGATAGCCAAATTCAACAAGTATTAAAAGATTTTCAAGACAAGCAGCGTCAGGAACAACTTCAAGAATTTGACAATATTGCGGGAAAGAATAAAACAATCGGCGACACCTTTTTAGCTGAAAACAAAGATAAGGAAGGCGTAGTTACGCTGGCAAGTGGCCTACAATACAAAATTGTCAGCGAAGGCACAGGCAACAAGCCGAAAGCTGATGATGTAGTTAAAGTTCATTACAGTGGCAGCCTGATCAACGGAACCGTTTTTGATAGCTCAATCGAACGGGGCGAACCCGTCAGTTTTCCTGTTGATGGTGTGATTCCTGGCTGGACAGAGGCATTAAAGCTTATGCCTGAAGGCAGTAAGTGGAGTCTTTATATCCCTTCTGAGTTGGCTTATGGCCCCGGTGGAAACCGTAATATAGGCCCTAATGAGACCTTGTTATTTGAAGTTGAATTGCTAGAAATTCAAAAGAAGTAGTAAAAAGAGAAATCAGGGGGCGAGCCTTTAAACTCCCCTCCTTTTGAAAAACGCTATTTCTCAAACGTCTCCAGCATTCCATCTGTCATTAACGCAACCACACCACCACGTTTAGCAGAAAATATAGCAGAGACTACCGCTTTACTTGATGCGCCACCGTAAGCCTTCCTAGGTTTAGCTTGCCATGTTGATTCAACATTTCCAGTAGTAACATTCAAAATAGAAAGCGCCCCCTGAAAGGTTCCTAGCAATAGCTTGCTTTCATCCTCTGAAAACTTAGCCACAGTGAAGTTAGTATAGCGATTAGGCAGTTCCAAAACCGACTTACCTGTTTTTAAATCCCAGATGATAGAATCTTCCCTTTGAGATGTGGTAAAACCATATTTACCCTTGCTGGATATAGCGACTGTTTTTATCTGGTTTTGATGAGTGAACTGCTGAACTTGCTCCCCTGTTTTCAACTCCCAGACCTTAGCCGTAAGATCATCTGCACCAGTAATAGCCAGCGCTCCGTCACCTGATAAATCGACCGAACGTACCTCTGCCTGATGAGGAAAGGTAAACACTCTGCTCCCTGCCTTCATATCAAAGTACATGGCATTACTATTATTCATTCCAAGCAAGGCATACCGACCATCCCATGATAATTTCATGGCTAGAACCCGAGCAGGCGCTTTCCAAAAGGCCATAGACTTGCCACTCACAACGTCCCAAAGAACAATAGTATCTTCAACTGAAGTTGCAGCTAATTTACCATCGCCAGAAAAAGCAACAGCCCTAATAGAGCTCATCTCGCCTGCTGCATGATTCCAATTAAACATTCGTTCTTTTTTGGCTACGTCCCACAAACTACCGCCATGATGGATAGAACCCACCGCAGCGTAACGACCGTCGGATGACAGTGCTGCGCTCAAAAAACCTTGTACGGCTAACTCCGCTTCAGATTCAGGGCCTTTACCACCACAACCAACTAACACAGATAAAAATAGAGGGAGAAAAAGGCTGAATAGGTGTCTTGCCGTCACTTTCATTGGATTTTGCTTCCTCGATGTAAAACGGTTATTCAATAATAAACGAATAGATACACATTAGTTTAGCTAAAGAAATGCGTTATAAAAGAAGAACTTTTCAGAAATAATAATAAATATAGAAGGGATTGAACTGGATGTTTACATAAAACATCCAGTTCAAATAAATATCAACTAGCCTACCCGCAATGGCTTACTAGGCAACCTGATCTGCATGAGAATTATGCAAGGCTTCAATCAATGCATCTTCAAGCTCAAATCGATCTTCAAGCACTTCGCCAAGCTTTGACATTTCGTCACCCAGAGAACCTAAACCATCATCTACTTTATGAACATCATCAAACTGATCATTAAATTTCAATGCTGTTTCAGTTGTTAATTCTATTTGAGGAATAATCTTCTTCGCCAAATCTTCTCCACCATCATCAAACTCTTTGGCTTCCTGAATTAACTGCTCATAAACCTCAAAATGACCGGCAGAAACATAATCTACAAGAATCTGACAGAAGTTTTGATATTTACTAACCAAGGCCTCAGAAGACTCGGCTTCTGTTGAAGTAATTTCACAATAGAGAACAATGAGATCTTGGCGCTCTTTAAGCCATCCATCAACGATATCACTCACCCCACCCCAACGCTCTTTTGCATTATGGCAATTTTCGAGCATAACAAACCCCTACCAACGTATTATTCGCAAGAGCATCCGATCTGATTCATTTTAATAGAAAAGTCGAAATCGCTGCATCTTGATTTATTGTTTTCATCCGCCTTCTTATAGGCTCGACTCTCACTTTATGCGAGCCAGAGAAGCGAAGCAAGTGTTCAACTTAAACAAAATGTTAAATCGTATCAAGCGATAGATGGATGATTCAGCAAAAAATATTGATTAAACTTACTTTTTATACAAAAAGAGTCGCTAGCGCTTCCTCAATAACTGAATCAAACCTAACGCAATCATGGAGATAAAAACAAGCAAAGTCCAACCGGGAATACTCAAACCCAAAAAGACCCACTGCACATCAGCACAATCTCCCGTGCCGCTCAACATCATGGTGAGTACTTCCTGCATAGGAAAATATTCCATATTTTCTACAATATAACTCAAGCCTGGGCCACAAGCGGGAATCTCATCTTCAGGTAAGCTTTGTAGCCACAACTGCCTCGATGAGAGTGCAGCGCCAATTGCAGCAACCAGCATCAGCAAAACACCGTACACTTTTATTCCCACTTTTACAGGGTTATGAATAGCCGCTATCAACCCTATTAAACCCGCTGTAATAAATACAATACGCTGAGACATACAAAGAGGACAAGGCTCCAGGTCTTTAACATGCTCAAGAAAGAAGGCAAATCCCATTAAGCAGACACACAAAACAAACAATAAAAAATTCAACACTCTCGGAGCGGGAATAGTCATTTTTTTCTCCATAAAAAAGCAAAAACACTAATCACTTGTTTTGCCCTATACAAGTTAAATATTCTTAATAGGCACTAATTATCAAGAGATAATGTTTGCGCCCTAAACTCCAAGTAAATACTTAGTACCCTCTGAGGTGCTTCAATATGCGGGTAATGCCCCACCCCTTCGAGCCTAACAACATCACTATCATTCATCATATCTTCGTATCGATCAGCCATCTCACGGCCCGAGGCAGGGTCAGCAAGCCCGTTAATAAACCGCATCGGTACCTTCGTTTTCTGTAAGGCTTCAACCCAGCGGGGACGGTGGCAGCGTCGCTCTTCAATATATCGCACTAGGCGGTGAACCAAACCAAGCCCATTATTGTACTCAACGAGAGTCCAATAATTATTCAGTAGCTCTTGATCTGGCTGATTTGTAGGCCCAAATAATCTGGACATCACTTTTTCGTAAGTTGCTCGGGTAATAAACCGGCTTATAATGCCCCCAAGAGAACTACTTAACAGGCGCTGAATAAAAATAGGCTGATGTGTTTCAGGGAATAATCCACCATTGAGAAAGCAAACACTACTAATGTCATATCCAAGCTCCCCATTTATATCTCGAGCCAACAATTCTTGGGCAACATTAACACCATAGTCATGGCAAAAAAGATCACATCGTTTAAGTCCTAATTCGCGAATAAAGCCTGACACCAAGTCCGCCTGATCCATGATATTGTATTCATAATCAATAGGCTTATCAGAAAAACCAAAACCGATCATATCAATAGCAATAACAAAATATCGCTGAGTAAGCGCTGGCCATAAGGCATGCCAGTCCCACGAAGAGGTAGGAAAACCATGAATTAGTACCAGAGGTTCGCCTTTCCCTTCTATACGACAGAAAATTGAATGGTCTCGATATTTGAACCATTTTCCACTTTGCTGCCAGCATTCTAAGTCTGCTGATGTGTCCATATTCGCCTCTAAGCGGCTATGCCTTGCCTCTGAGTGTAAACCGTTCTTTACACTCAGAGCGCAGCGATTGCTTATTCAGTAAGCAAGCCTGCGTAAACCAACCTTTTGGAATGAAGTTTAGTAAAACATAAAAAATTCAAATAGCTTAACTTTTCAGCTAACCATTTGAGTGTGTTGCACTATTTTTATCTTTTTATTACTAAAGCTCAACCCGAGAGAAAATTAATTTCTGTTGTCTAACTAAATAAAGTCCTATGGCAAACATCTTGCGTGGTAAATCAACAGTCGAATGGGTACTTTAATAGATGTAAAAACGGCTAAATAATTTACAAAAACTGCCGATAGCTTATATAGGTAGTCGTTATATAAACCACCAAAGTAATGTATAGGTGGTGGGAGGATCGAGTTATGCAATACCAACAAAATGAGTATTTTGAACGTTTAACCAGACTTTATAGTTTAAAATTAAAGCAGGCAGATAAAGCAAAAGTCAGCCCTAACAGCTTGATGTACATGGTATTAAAGGCAGAAGCCGACGCGATTGACCACGAGTTAAAAAGTTTACAAGATTAAAAGAAGCATTCACCGCCTTCCTGGCCTGCTGCTACTTACCAAGCCAGGAGCGCAAAGCTATGGCTATCTACTCATTAGGCAAATAAACCCTTATCATGTTACATTCCCGTCTTTAGTTAATGCCTGCGAGATTAATATCTTAATCGGTCTCAGGTTTCACCCAAAAAGTATCAGGTTTTTTTACAGTTTTCCGGGGCTATTCCATGCAAGATATTCTTGAATCAAACTTTCGTCAGATCATTGAGGCTATTGGCGAAGACGTTGAAAGGGAAGGTTTGACTGACACACCTAAACGCGCTGCAAAAGCTATGGAATTTCTAACCCAAGGTTATCGACAAGACCTAAATGACATCATCAATAATGCCGTATTTGAATCAGATAATGATGAAATGGTGATTGTAAAAGACATTGAACTGTACTCCATGTGTGAGCATCACATGCTGCCGTTTATCGGAAAGTGTCATATCGCTTACCTGCCAAATGGTAAAGTGCTCGGCCTATCAAAGTTTGCACGCATTATTGATATGTTTGCCAGACGCCTGCAAATTCAGGAAAACCTGACACGCCAAATTGCCGAAGCAGTGCAGCAAGTAACTGGTGCTAAAGGGGTTGGCGTTGTAATCGAAGCAAAACACATGTGCATGATGATGCGCGGTGTTGAAAAGCAAAATTCGGTTATGAGCACCTCCATGATGCTAGGTTCGATGAGAGAGTCTCAGGCAACCCGTTCTGAGTTTTTAACGCTTATCCGTCGATAAGCCACTCCAACTAATATTCAGAGCTAACATGTCGTCAATTGCCACTATAAGAATTAAAAACCTGCGATTAAGAACATTCATCGGCATTAAGGATGAAGAGATCCATAATCAGCAAGACGTATTGATTAACGCATCAATACGCTACAACGCCGATAAAGCAATCAGTGAAAACTGCATTGAAAGCGCCCTCAATTATCGTACTATCACAAAACAGGTTATTGAACTCGTTGAAGATAACCGATTTGCACTGCTCGAAAGAATGACGAATGAAATATTGAGTATTATTATGGATCATAAAGATGTCATTGAGGCCACTGTTGAAATCGACAAACCCTATGCCTTGCGCTATGCAGATTCGGTCTCCGTATCTCTAACAGCAACACAAGACCCACTCTAACGAGAGCACTTCATTTATGGCCATCAAATCACTCCTTTCTTCCTTTCTTAAGAAAAATAAATCAACTAAAGATCAGCCTCAGTGGCCAGAAGAGCGCTTATCGGAGCAACAGCAACATCAACGATCCATCGATTTTCATGCTCAATACGAAAAGACTCAAAATCAACAAGCCATTTTTAACCTTTGTAAGCAGGCCGCAGATGAGGGCGTTGTTGATGCACTGTACCTCTTGGGGCTAATGTATGAGAATGGGGATGGTCAGAAACAATACCCTCAACAGGCAGCTGAGTGCTACTGGCGTGCAGCAGAGCAAGGCAAGGCGGAAGCACAATATAACCTTGCATTACTTTATACCCAGGGAACACTAGGGCAACAAGACTACTTAACAGCATTTCATTGGTTTGAAAAGGCCGCTGAAAATGGCATAGCTCAGGCCCAATACAATCTCGCTAACTGTTACGATCAGGCATTAGGGTGCATTGAAGATAAAACAAAAGCCTTGAATGAATTCATGAAGGCGGCGAAGCAAGGGTTCATACCCGCCTGGCAAAACATTGCTGTTATGTACTATCAAGGTGACGGGGTAGAAAAAGACCTAATTAAAGCCTATGCATGGACCTTACTGGCAGCAAAAGCAGGTCAGGAAGAAGCAAAAGCATCGGAGCCGGCGCTGACTCAAGAGCTATCATCAAAACAAATTATTAACGGGAAAGCATTACTGGATGAATTGTTAGAGCTATACGGCGCATTCATGCCGCAAGCCAAATCAGACACGGGCGCAGCAATAAGTCAGTTTTATAATGCTATCGAGCCCCACCCTAACGATGAGTGAGATAGACTCATCACCTTGGTGGGTCTACCTAATACTCACCGAATCAGAGCACCTTTATACGGGCATCGCAACCGACCCGGAACGGCGCTTCCAAGAACACCTCGCAACCTATGAAGGTACAGGAACAAAAGGAGCTAAGTTTTTTCGCGGCCATAAGCCCGTAAAGCTAGTCTACCGAGAAGCCGCAAAAAACCGTTCAGAAGCATCCAAGCGAGAAATAGCTATCAAGAAGCTACCAAGAAATAAAAAGTGGCAACTTCTGCCCCTGTAGGAGCAGTCAGTTTGATGCGATAACTTACAAGGTATGCTTCGCTAACTCACTTCGAAATTCTCAGCCAAATAAAGCATAACCTCTTCTGCTTTATCATCACTTAATAAACCCAAGCCAACATGCGCATCAATATAAGCAATTAAGAAATTGAGTTCATAATGCTGTTTGGTTTTCTGGTCAACCTCAAAGCCCATTAGCACTCGCTTAGCCGAAAACTTATAAATTTCTTTTTGTTTCTCTTTGTCTTTGATGCCTCTATTTAAGCTACACAAAGCAGCACCATATTTAAACAAATAGCTTTTCTGGTCGTCACCAAGCTCTGTAGCCCCCTCTTTTAAATGTTCGCCCTTCAATAGCATCCAGGCAACATTCAAACCTTTATGAGCCTCTTCAGCCCACTGGGCGACCTCTACCGGTATTTCTTTCATTTGTTTTAGCACTCTAATTATTTATTACGGGCATTATGACTGATTTTACAAACTCCAGTGACAATTTTTATTGTCTATACTGGCAATATTTACACTTTGCGACGCCCTATACTTATTTCATGCCAATAGGGGGAATATGTATGTTTGAGAGAATAAATACTTTCAAGAATTATCTACTAGACCGCGCACCTTCAACAAATTTTACAGCCACTGCGCTTAGTGAGGCACTCTTTCCAAAAGGCTCAATTTTAGAAAGCCCTGATAGTGAAAAAATTGCAGCCCAAGCCAGCATTAGGGGTTACGATACAGCCCTCTGGGGGGTTGAGTTACATGCATTACTCACCAAAGGACACCTTTTCAGCAAGCTGGATACGAGTGCCAGAACCTCTTATCTAAATCACTATATCAGCCACCCGCTAGTAGGTAGCTATTTAAAGTTAATAAGCCTTCCCCTTAAATACGCTTATTTAAACGATGAGAAGTTATTTTCTCAGCTAAAAATAAAAAACGGCGTAAGGGTTCCGTCTGAAACAGAAAAACACCGTTGGCAACGACAAATTATAGATGTTGATGACTATTTACCTCCAAAAGATAGCGCTGAGGATTTTGAAGTTGATGTTGTGGTCATTGGAACAGGTGCTGGAGGGGCTGCAGCGGCTTATGAGTTAGCATCACAAGGGCTTGCTGTATTAATTATAGAAGAAGGAAAATACCTTAACCGCAAAGACTTTACCGGCAAAATACCTGAAATGGTCAACAAACTATATCGGGCTAACGGAGCCACAGGCGCTATTGGCAATACCATAATCCCCATTCCAATTGGCCGTAACGTTGGCGGCACTACCACAATTAACTCAGGAACATGCATCAGAGCACCCAATGAAGTACTTGAGCAATGGCAACGTGAAGGGCTTACTGATTTCAATAAAGAGAATATGGAAAAGTACTTTAGCCGGGTAGAAGGCGTTTTACAGGTTCAGAATGCCGACGAAAGATATGTAGGTGAGATCCTAAGAGTCATAGACCGTGGTGCTGACAAAATCATTCACGGCAAAGGCCATGTATTAAAGCGTAATGCGGTTGGCTGCGATGGCCAAGGGCTCTGCCAGTTTGGCTGCCCTACCGATGCAAAACAGTCAACTAATGTTAGTTTTATTCCCCGCGCATTGGAAAGTGGCGCACTTTTGCTAACAGGGTTCCGGGCTAACAAGATCATTTGGGATGGAAACCAGGTTGCAGGCATAGAAGCAGAAGGGATCAAAAACAAAAATGGACATAAGATAAAAACACCTTTAACCATAAAAGCCAGGCATGTAGTTGTGGCGATGGGAAGTCTGATTACACCTTTATTTCTACGAAAGAATGGCGTTAATAATAAACACACTGGCCGTAACCTATCTATTCATCCTGCTGGAGCCGTCACTGCTCGCTTCAAAAACCGTACATTTGATCATGCCAACCTAATTCCTCAGGGCTATGGTGTTGCCACAATGGCAAAGAAAGGACTCATGCTGGAGGGCGCAACACCTCCGCTCATGGCTTACGGCATGCTTTTACCTTCTATTGGTGAGCAGTTTGTTAAAGAAACCGAAAATTACAAACACACCGCTTTTTTCGGATTTATGATTAAAGATAAATCCAGAGGGCGCGTTCGCAAAGGGCTTTTTGAAGATATTCCTCTAGTGACCTACAGCATGAATGACGAAGATTTCAAGCTGTTTCTAGAAGGCATATCAACGCTAGTAAAAATGTACTTAGCCGCAGGCGCAGAAGAGGTGCGTATTGCCGGTTGCAATAAAAAATCATCTATTAAAAATGAGCAAGAGCTAGAGCAGCTAATGGCTATGAAGCTGCGTCCAAGAGACTTTCTCATCTCGGCCTTTCACCCATTAGGTACTGCGCGTATTGGTGCGTCTCCCAAAATAGCCGTATGTGATCAAGATCATCAGGTATTTGGCAAATCAGGCTTATATGTGATGGATGGCAGCTCAGTACCCTCTTCTTTAGGAGCAAACCCCCAAGTCACGATCATGGCAATGGCTACCAGAGCTGCTGAAAAACTAGGTAAAAAAATTCAACTTGAATATGAATCAAACTAAAGGAAACCTCTTTATGTCTTTATCTGTTGTAGTAAAAGAAACAATGAATGGTTGGTTACAGCTAGAGGGGCGTGAAAAAGCGGATTTCTCCTTTGAGATTGAAGCCACTTCAAAAAAACTATTCAGCCTGACCGCGCCTCGTCCGTTTACCGGCACTGCCCGTTATGGCATAGATAAAATCCTCATTCCCGTTCGCGGCGAACTAACCATTCTGCCAACCGGCCCCAAATACGACTTTCAAATGAATATTGAAGGCGTGGGAGATGTACGTATAGCAGGTAAAAAACGGTACCAGTTGAGGAATCTGAAGGCTTCGTTAACTACCTGTCCATTAAAAGTCTATAAGAATGGCGAGGTTATCGGCTCTGCATTAGTTTCCTACAGAGACCCACTATGGCGCTTTCCATTCAAAGCCCTTTCTCTAGCAAGCTAGTCAATAATGCTACATGGGTCACAATATTGTTACCCTTCGTAGCATCCCTATCCACACTTAAATATTGCTTTTGATTTTCATAATCTTATCTGATATTTGATGTATTAATTCAAATATATTAGCCCTAAGACAACTACGACTAATGTCCACCTACCCCTTTTCATCTCTCGGTATTAAGCTAGACATCATTAGCTTTTATCAGGTTTCAGCGTGTAACTTTCTGTCACCTTTTTATGCACATTGAAATATTAAAGGCAAATAACGAGCATGAACAAAGAACTGCAAGCAACTGAGTGTATGAGCCTTTTCCATAACTGGGATTATAAATTGCTATTACATAAATACTAGAAGAGGGAGAGATAACATGACCGATACAATGAGCTCATTTCTAAAAATTACAGCGGCTATGCTAGTTTACCTTGCGCTTTCCAGCTTGGCCGAAGCCATGGTTTTCATTTAAACCGGGGAGACGTCCCTGATGAACAAACCAATCTTTTTAATCGCCTGTCTTCCTTCTGGCAGAATGCTAGCGGCAAACTGCCAGACATGAAACATTCCTGGCCAAACCTGCAACTCTACAGAAGAACCTAGTTTATTCGCTCTACGGGTAAACAACTTACACTCAGGTAACAATATTTCATCTCCCCCTACTTGAATAAGCATTGGCGGTAGATTATCTAACTCTCCAAAAAATGGAGATAGACCTGGCTGAGTCCGATCGTTGCTTCCTGCATAGTGCTTAGCAAAGTAACGAATGCGACTAGGAGAAACCAAGGGGTCTTGTTTTATTGTTTTAGAAAGTGAAGAAATAGAGCAACTTAGGTCTAGCCAAGGGGATAAACATACAGCGCCTGCTGGCGTAGGCATCCCTCTATCACGAAGATATTGTAATAACGCTACGGTTAACCCTCCTCCAGCAGAGTCTCCAGCGATTACAATTTTCTCAGGTGACACTCGCTCTTTCAATAAGTACTCATAGGCCGTCACTGCATCATTCAAAGCGGCAGGATAAGGATGTTCAGGGGCTAAGCGATACTCAACCATTAACATTTGAGATTTAGCTGCTCGGGCAATTCTGGCGGCTAATTCTAAATGCGTTCGGTTGGAGCCTATGGCGTATCCGCCGCCATGAAGATAGAGAATAACTCGGGAACTGCAGTGTGTTCGGTGGTTAACCCACAAAACGGGAATATTACCGACACGGGTTGAATCTACCTGAAAATTCTTTGGCTTACGAACAAAATAACGACCGCTCCCTGAAAAAAAGCGATAGACGGTAAGATCATTGGGTATAAATCGTATACCTAAACGAATAATATTTTTGATCATCGTAACGCGAGTCATAAATCTCCTCCAGGCACAGCAATCCTTCCAACTAGAGTGGATTCGACACCGAGGGGGAACGCAACCTTGCGCTTTTAAGTTAAAGCAGGCTGCACCGCCTGCCATAATTATTTTATTGGTATAGTTAGTTTATAGACTAACAAGACGAATTGATCAATTATTAACCATATCAAGAGGCGACTTCTTCAAACGTCGAAGCCACTGCTTTCTTTTTTTTAACTGAATCTACCTTTATCAACAAGGAAGGTAAAAATAGAAAATCCCAAATCAAAGCCAGTAAAATAGTAATCCCCACCATCAAGCCCATTGAGGCATTAACGTCAAAGCTAGAGAAAGCCAGAATAAAGAATCCTGCAGCAAGCACAATGGTGGTTGTAATAATCGCTTTTCCAACCACAGTAAAGGCGTACTCTATTGCCTCTTTAGGGTTATAACCGTGCAGATTTCTACCTCGCAAATATTTCGTTATAAAGTGCACAGTGTCATCTACAACAATACCCAGTGTTATTGCAAAGATAACCGCTACAGCTAAGTTTACCTCACCGTCCATTATACCCCATACCCCAAAAGCCATAGCCGCAGGAAAGGCATTAGGCAATAAACTTAATAACCCATATTTGAATGACCGCAACGCAATAATCAAGGTAAGCGTAACTAGTATCAACGCAGCGAGTGAACCGGTGAGCATACTATCTATATTACGTTGGCCAATATTCGCAAACATAATAGAAACAC
>ENA-ORXI01001654-ORXI01001654.1-sediment-metagenome-genome-assembly--contig:-NODE-1654-length-17081-cov-12.780522_pt1 | contig 17081 bp, 15 predicted proteins | sample MGYA00237861_ERZ511468 | MGnify/ENA primary metagenome ERZ511468 (study PRJEB26299, sample SAMN06266213) | sediment metagenome | isolation source: Hudson Canyon methane seep mesocosm | place... | reverse complement strand
GAGCGTAGCTCAGTTGGTAGAGTCCCGGATTGTGATTCCGGTTGTCGCGGGTTCGAGCCCCGTCGTTCACCCCATTGATAACAAGGCGTTCAGCCTTTTCTAGTTATTCAAAATACGTCATTACTGACAAGCCTACTGGCAAATAAACTGATTTCAACTACTTTTTCCTGCCGGTTTTACTATGTCTGGTTTAACATTATAAATTTTAGCTGGGATGGTGATCGATGCCCAGATTCTTCTAATATATTTCCTGTTGTATCAGATACACCTTTTCTTTTTAAGTCATGAAAGACAAAGTGATTGTATTCTTTTCCCAATGCCTTTGCCTTTTTTACGGCTAGTTTATCTGTTCTATTTTTAGCCATTTTTACTGATGACACTGCATTAACATCAAAATAAATCAGTAGAACTCATCATTCAAGAGCTAGAAAAATAAGAGCATCACCACGAGTGAAAGCAGCAGCAACCCGAAGTACACCAGCGGAAAAATCCTGCGGCAGCGGTAATCGATGAGGTCGCCAATATCCGACTTTCCTTGCTTATCGTAGGTACCCACTATCAGATTTTCTACAATGCTTGCGCACATCACTAGGAAGCTCAAGTTCACAAAAGCGTTCAACCAGGTAAAATAAGAAATATGCGGCAAAACATCGCCCAACACGTTCTGATAGGCTACCGCTGTGAGAATCCCTACGAATGAAATGTTGATGCGGTCTCCCAATGATGAGCGCTCCATCCAGAAAACCGACCAGGAAAGTAGTACAATCAAGGTGAGAGGAATAACAACCAGTCGGATTATGTAGAAAGGCTTACGTTGTACTTCCAAGTATACGGCGTATGTGGATGTAGCCCCCCGATTTCCAGCGTAGGGTGCAATCTTCTCAGCGGTTGCGCTGCTAATGTCGGCCAGCTGCCATTGTGAAATCTGCATTTTTTTTCTGGACGCATCAATGGGACCAGGTTCAGCTTCAAAAACAACCTCGCTACTATCGAAGCCAAGCACTTCGAAGACAACTTCCAAACGCTGAGAATCAAATGGATAGTGCGTCAATTTTAAGTTAACCTCTGCGATCGCGTTCACTTTTTCGATAAGTGTACTGGTACCATCAGGCTGCACCCGAAGCAATACTCCATGTTTTTCATACATGTCGGACACATTTTCAAGCACCACCTGAGGGTACCAGGCCGGAGAGATTTCATCAAACTGATAGCCGCCCTGGTAAATTTTCTCCTGTCCCCCCTCTTTATCGGGGTCGAACGCTTGGCGTTTATCCTGCCAGGTGAGGGTAAATACACCTGTGAATTGAAGCGTCTCCGCTTCATCGTCTATTTCATCAATATTCTGTAAATGAAACGCTGCCTTAACGACAGTGGGGCCTTCGTTGCTAGGCGGGCCAAGCACATTAGTCCTGCTCGAGATAACCTGGGAGGACTCCGGCACTCGCTCACCATTGGGTTGAGCCACCAGAGTATTTGCATAGCAAAGGGTTGCTATCAGCAACGTAGTATTACAATTAACAATAGATCGTAAATATTTCCAGGCTACAATCAATAATGACAGAAAGGTTGACGCGAAAAAAAACCAGAACGCAACGACTACAAGCTGGCTCTGTCCTTTGGCGAAATCTACATTCATAATAAAGTGGGTCACAAATTAATGGCCGTCTAATAAAAAGTGTGTTTTATTCTATTATACGAGCTGAATGTAACTATAAACCACAAAATATCAATACATTAGTCAAATTAAAGGAAGAAAAAATAAGGATGACCAGAAACCAGTAAGCAAACATATAGCTTAAGGCGTTTTTTTCGTCCATTTAAAATCAAGCAGTGCGAGGCAGGCTTAAAGAGGTAGCAAAAATACAAACCGGACAGAGGTAGAGTTTTCCGCTTTTCAATTACAGCTGCCAGTCTGTACTCGGAAGGCACTTAGCTTGATAGGTTGCACACTCACAATAAATTATTTTGTTTATGATGGTTCGTTAGGTAATAACGCGGGATTACAGATGGTCAAACAAAGCGGATTACATTTGGTGTCTAAGTTACTTCACGATTCTACTCTCTATTTCCCATTTGCAGGTGAACAACTCACCATAGATACATTGCGCGAAGATAGCTTGCGTGAATAACGGTAAAAACTACCCCCCCCGCAGAAAGCTATAAACGTAGTCGTGCGCAGTATAGTTCACAGTTAAAACATATGAAATTCCTTACGCCACTTGGCAGGTGCTTTACCTGACCACTGTTTGAAGGCACGACTAAATGCACTGACACTGGAATAACCAAGGGCTAATGAGATCTCTACTAGTGATTCATTAGTCTCAGTCAATAATTGCTGGCTTATTGCGTAGCGTGACTGTTCAAGTTCGTTGCGAAAACTTGTACCTAGTAACTTCAGCCGCCGATGTAGTGTGCGTTCATGGATTTCGAGTTGTTTTGCAATGTCTACAGCTGTTATTTTCTTATTTGCCAGTGAATGAACCAATAGTTGTTGAAGTGGCCGGAGAAGGTCAGTAGGTTGCTCTACTGTATGTCGTTTGTCAGCTTCCCGTAAAAGGAGGCTTTGCAGAAAAGGGTCAGCAGAGGGTATGTTATGGTTTAGCCATTTCTTATCGAAAACTAGTGCATTCTCTTGCGAATTAAAACGAATAGGGGCTTGAAAAAACTTTTGGAGATGTAATGCATTATCTGGTTTTTTATGAGTTAAAAGTACTTCATTGGGACCCCATTTTTCACCGCATAAAGACCTCATAACTTTACAAGCCATGACCATAGACAGATCGTATATCTGTCCGGCAGCCTCAACATTAGGCTGATTAATAATGTAACCAAACAAGGCAGTATCTTCGGTTATCGTCAATGCAGCCAAGCCACCTTGATCATGCAAGTCTAGGTAGTTAATTAGACGGTTCAGAGCGGAGTTAACATTCGGTGCGCTACTTAGCAGGAACCCGGCAATACCAAGGTGAGAGGGGTTGGCATGTTCACCAAGCAAGAAGCCAAAATGATCACAACCAGAAACCTTTACGCAATGTGCGAGCAGTTTACTCGCAGCAAGGAAAGAGACCTTATTCTCAGTGTCTTCAAACTGTGCAGACTCAAAACCAGATGCTGCCAGTATCGGTTCGGGCTCGTATCCAAGAAAACGCAGGATAAAAGGTATGTTTGTCAGAGGTCCAACTCTAAGAGTAGCAGGATAATGCATAAGGTCTGATATTTATAGTAATTTTTGGTTACACATTTAACACAAGACAAATATATTGTTAACTCGCCCACCGCGTTGTACATCGGAACGCAGAGCGTTCCCGTATGCATTCCCATGCGGAGCATAGGAACGAGAGCCTTAAAGGTATCCCGTGTTAAGTTGGTGGTCTATTTTTTAGCCCACAGCGCATATATCTTATTTAAGGTTTCGGGTTAAATTCACGAAGTTTTTTACCAATTGTCCGTAATTGTTATTTTTATGTCAATAAATGGTATTCATACTAATACAATAAATGGTATTTTTACCGTATAAAAATACGGTTATTGTCATTACCATAGGGTTTCCTGCGTATGAAAATATATTGCAAATGAATGAATATGATTCTTTTGCAGCGCGTATCATGAATACGGTGGCTATTTTCATAAGTCAGCCTGTCAGGGTATAAACATAGTATATGTCGTGGTCGAAAAAACTTTTTAATACAGACCAGTGAAAGCTGTCGAGTAGCAAAAAAATATGGAAAAGAAAACATTTTCATTGTTCACTATCATAGTATTAGCAATATTTTTCTCTAATGCTAGTAAAGGATAAGTTTTATTCGATTTTATCCCGAAGCATGAACGGGGCGATTAATAGTGCATGGTTTCCCCAAGTGCCGCTGGCTGCGATTACTGCAGTGATCGGGTTTCTGCACATTGTTCCGCTGATAGGACAGTCATTGGAATGGGACTTTGTCACTCTACTGTCCAGTGAAATTCATCGGAAAATGGTTGATCCGTCCTTATGGGGCGTCCCTCAGTCGGCCATTGGTGTGATATTGATGACTATGTCGCTGGGTTTGTTGAGGCGGTCAAGGGTTGCCTGGGTAATTTGTGTTCTTATTGTGGTAACGGGTTTGTTATTGCAGTTGAGTACTGAAGAAAAGCAGGTGCACTGGTGGTGGATACTCTTTGAATGTGTTCTATTGTTGATGTTGCTGCCTGCCTATCGTCATTTTGAGCGAGACAAAATTACCTTTACTTCGTTATTCGCTTTTGTTTCACTGCTGGTATTTATCAGTTATGCCGTTTTTGGTACTTATCGTATGGGCAATCAATTTAATCCTCCCATAACAGATTTGACCAGTGCTTTGTATTTTGTAGTGATAACAGTAACCTCAGTTGGCTATGGGGATATAACACCAGTGACTATAGAGGCACGGGTGTTTTTGACTTCCGTGATCCTTCTGGGAATTATTGTGCTAGGTTCTGCATTGGGAGCGACATTGGTTCCTGCGTTCATGAAACATATAGAGAAAATTACTGCGAGGAGACATGCAATCATGAAACGTGTTAATCACTATATTATCGTGGGTCATTCTGCGCTTGCCACTAACACTTATGAAGAATTGGCGGCGCGCGGTGAACAGGTTACTTTTATTCTGAGTAAAGTTCCGGACAATCCGAAATTTGCCGATTTTGATGTGGTCGCCGGGGACGGTAGCGACGTGGATATTTTGAAAAAGGCTGGCGGCGAGGAAGCCAAAGCGATCCTTGCCTTACTGGATGATGATTCGGAAAATACGTTTGTAATTCTAGCTGCAAAGGAACTTGCCGGCAATGCCCAGACGGTTGCGGCAGTCAATGATGTGAATAATCTGAATCGCATTCACAGAGTGGATCCTTCGCTCATTATCGCACCTCAGGTCTTAGGCGGCGAGTTGCTGACTATGGCTCTGACGGGTGAGGATGTTGATTCCTCAAGGATCATGCAGCGCTTATTGGGACAGGCCGAGCGGGTTTCCGAACAGTGACCAAAGCAGCACTCTGACCTGTCATTTGATGAAAGTCAATACTGATGATTGACATAGAAATTAACAAATTATTTCTCGTTCCCACGCTCCGCGTGGGAATGCATACGGGAACGCTCTGCGTTCCGAGGTACAAAGCACAGGACCAGTTAACAAGATATTTGTCCTGTGTTAAGCGTGTAGCCGACATTATCTTTTTAAAGCATAGGTTTAATTTATGAGTCATGAAGTTTCCGTAGTGATCTGCCATGACTGTGGTTTATTGCAACGAATCAGCCATATGCCTGAAGATGGAGCGGCTGTATGTAGCCGTTGCGATGCTGAAATACGTAAACGCATGCGCATTAAACCGGCAAAAAGCATTGAGCATACCCTGGCTCTGGTAATCACTGCCCTGGTTCTTTTTACGATAGCCAATGTCTATCCAATTATCGAAATTGAGTCTGAAGGTATTAAATTAGCTGCGACGCTATTTGATAGCGTCAGCTATCTGTTCAGCCACGATATGAAGCTGCTAGCCGGACTGGTCTTTTTAACTAGCATCGGTGCGCCTTTGATACAATTGACCGGCCTTTTCTACATTCTTCTACCGTTAAATTTTAAGCATATTCCCTGGATTGCCCCACAAGTTTACCGTGTAGTAAGGCTCATGACTTCCTGGAGTATGCTGGAAGTCCTGATGCTAGGCATTCTGGTTTCTGTGGTTAAGTTATCAGGTTTGGCCACGGTGATACCCGGTATTGCATTATGGACATTCGGTCTGCTGATATTTATCATTGCTGCAGTTCTGGCCGATCTGGATACAGAAATGCTTTGGGAATTGATTAGTTCAAAAACCGGCTCCAGAGCTCTTAAAAATTACAGGAACAAGGCGCACATAACCAATTGTCATAACTGCAATTTGTTATGTGCAGTGACTGATCAACACCAGCACTCAAAAACTACCTGCCCCCGGTGCAATACACCTGTACATTTGAGGAAGCCTGAAAGTCTGTCCCGTTGTGCCGCATTGTTGATTGCTGCGATTGTCATGTATATCCCCGCTAACTTACTGCCAGTCATGGTAGTCACCAGTATGGGTAAAACCGAAGGAGATACGATCATCGGTGGAGTCATCTATCTGGCCACGTCGGGAGACTGGCCTTTAGCATTGATTGTTTTTATAGCCAGTATATGCGTTCCTTCCATTAAAATAATTATTCTGGGCATGTTGTTGCTAACGGTGCATTTCAAGTCACAATGGCTCCCGAAGGAAAGAACCCAGCTGTATCGTTTTACTGAGGCGGTCGGTCGCTGGTCGATGGTTGATATTTATGTTGACACATTAATGGCTGCGCTAATTCAGATTGAGGGACTGATGGTCATCGAAGTAGGCATTGGCGCGGTCGCATTTGGAGCCGTCGTAGTATTAACAATATTAGCCGCAATGGCATTTGATCCCCGATTGATCTGGGATAATTTGGAGAAAGTAGATGAGTGAACCGACACAGGATGAGCAATTGGATGAATTACCGGAAAGCAATATTCGGCCCCGGTCAAAATTCTCCATCGTCTGGCTGGTGCCGTTGGTGGCCGTTATTATTGGTGCCTGGATAGGTTATAAAGCCTGGTCTGAAAGAGGCCCAATAATTACTATAACATTCAAGACAGCAAAAGACCTGGAAGCGGGAAAAACCAAAATAAAATTTAAAGATGTCGAAATAGGAGAGGTTAAAAGCATCTTGGTGAATCAAGACACTTTTAACGTTGAAGTAACCGCCGAATTACATAAGGAGATCAAGCCAATGCTTACTGACCAGACCCGGTTTTGGGTCGTCAGAGCCAGGATTGATACCAGTGGTGCTTCCGGATTAGCAACCTTGTTATCTGGCGCTTATATTGATGTTAGCCCGAGCAAGAAAGGGCCGCTAAGCACTCGCTTTACCGGCCTAGAAATCCCACCTGTGATTGCTGCAGACACACCGGGAAAACACTTTTTTTTACATACTAAAGATCTAGGGTCTCTGGAAAGGGGGGTGCCTGTTTATTACCGCAAATTCAGTGTCGGTCGGGTTGAAGATGTTAAACTTGATGATGACGGTGAGTCAGTCACAGTGCGTATTTTTATCAGTGCCCCTTATGACCAGTGGGTAAATACAAGCACTAAGTTTTGGAATGCTAGTGGTATCGACGTTTCGATGGGCACTAATGGTCTCGAAGTAAATACCGAATCTCTGGTTTCAATATTGGTGGGTGGAATTGCTTTTGAATCGAAAGAGATGGCTGGTGATATATCTGCTGCAGAAAATCTTGCCGAGTTTAAGTTATATGCTGATCATAAAGACTCGCTTAAAAAAGAACTTAAACTAGGCATTAACTATGTTATTAATTTCACCGAGTCCGTGCGTGGTTTGAGCATAGGTGCACCAGTTGAGTTTAGAGGGATACCGCTGGGCAAGGTTACCGATATTCGCTTATCTTACAATGCAAGCAGCAATAAAATTACTATCCCCGTAACAGTCACGCTTGATTATGAACTTATTGCACTTAAAGGCGAGGATGAAACAGCAGAACAAATCTACGCCCAGCATGAAAAGCGAACTGATTACATGGTGAAAAAAGGCCTGAGAGCCCAACTACAGACGGCTAGCTTACTGACTGGACAATTATTTGTTGCCATTGATTTATTTCCTGATGCGCCTGCTTTTGCTATGAACTGGGATGCTAAAACGCCTGAATTTCCTTCGGTCCCCGGAATGTTAGGAGGGCTTGAACTCCATGCTAGCAGCATTCTGAAAAAGGTGGATGCGATGATGACCCAGATTAAAGAATTTAGCTACAAGCTTAATCATCAACTTGAGCCCGAACTGTCGGACACCTTGATAGAAACTAAAAAAACTCTGGTGACAATTCAGGACACACTGCAAAATGATTCTCCCCTGCAGCAGGATATGCAAAGTACCTTACGTGAATTGACAAAAGCGGCAAGGTCTATTAAAAACCTCGCGGATTATCTGGAAAGACATCCTGAGTCACTTATTAAAGGTAAAAAAGGAGACTGATTGTGAACAAACATACGCTATTATCCTGGAGCCTTGTGGCAATAACATTCGTTTTATCCGCTTGCGGAACGTCACCGAAGGCAAAATTCTATATATTGAATCCAATCGACAGAAATGTGGCTACATCGCCAGGGGTACACAAAGTTGCTGTAAAAGTGGGCCCGGTTTCCATTCCTGACACTCTGGATCAATCACGGATTGTCACCCGATCCGGTTCGAACAAGCTGGTACTGAATGAATTTAACCGCTGGGGTGGTGATATTCAGGATGATTTTCAGCGCATTCTGGGTGAAAATATTGCCATACTGCTCCCTACGGATCAGGTGATTTTATATCATGACCTTACACTTATGCCTGTGGATTTCCAGGTGGTTGTTAATGTGCGGGAATTCGACGGCGAATTGGGCGGCATGGTCACTCTGAATGCTGACTGGAGCGTGGTTCATCACCCCGGCAAAGAAAAAACCGTGACGGCCAGAAAGTCTATCCTTAAGGAGAGTACTGACGGAGCCGATTACGAGGCTTATGTCGCTGCACAAAGTCGACTGTTGGCAAAACTCAGTACAGAAATTGCCGATGAGGTTAGGGGGCAGTTGGATGAGTGAATGTTTTAGGCTACAAACTTAAGGCGGGACATTCAATAGACTGGCGCGCCATCCTACCTCATGAAAATCTTGGGACTCCTGTCGCCACTGCGGACTAAAAATCATCACTTCGCTAAGCTCCGTTTCCATGATTTTAAGCGCTTGTAGGGCGTGGCTTCAGCCCGCCTCTATATATCCTTTGGCATTCGCGGGCTGAAGCCATGCCCTGCAGTTTTCAATATGTTCCACGTTAAAATGTTAGTGATAATTTTAGCTTATCGTTTAACCAACTCTGAATAACAGTCATTTAGTTAGCTCTCAGTTCATATGCCTTATTAAATTCACAATTTTTTACCTACTGTCAGTAATTGTTATTTTTCTGTCAAAAAATGGTATTCATAACATTATTATAAATGGTATTTTATAAAAAGAATTTCATTGTATTCATAATGAAATGAAAATTAGTTATCTAAATTAAAGTCTTCTGACACTTTTGCAGGGAGTTTCATAAATGCGATGGTCGTTATTATATATTCAGCATTTCCAGTCAATAAATTATATACCGTGGTAGAAACTTTTTTATTTAAGACCAGCTGTCAGTTAAATCAATTGCTCAAGGAGAACAAGATGAAAGTATTTAATTTTAGGATAGTTCCCGCATTGTTAGTGTTTAGCACTTGCACATTGTCGGCGTGTGCACCGACTGTAATCGTGGCAGAGGCGCCAACGACACTTGCGGTAGATCCGGCTGCAACGCAAATATTGAAACGTATGACCGCCTATTTGGATAGCTTGGAACAGTTCAGCGTGCATACGCAGGTTACCCTCGAGGACGTGGCTGATTCTGGGCATAGAATCGATTTAGACGTTTCGGCAAACATGATCGTCAAACGACCAGACAAGCTGCTTGCTCAACGTAAAGGAGACCCACTTGATCAGACATTCTATTATGATGGTAAGACTCTCACATTATACAATCCAGGCGATAAGGTTTACGCAACAGAGCCGGCACCGGGAACAATTGAGGGAATGCTTGGCTATGCGCGCGAGTCACTAGGCCTCATTGTCCCCGCCGCCGATTTGGTTTACCACAATGTATATGAACTGCTGATGCAGGATGTGGACTTCGCGACAGTGGTTGGCAAAACGGTCATCAATGGAAACACATGCAATCACTTACTTTTTAGCCGTCCAGGGGTAGATTTTCAGGTATGGGTTGCTGATGGCACTGAGGCCTTACCGTGTAAATATGTTGTTACTGACACGGAAAATCCTGGACGAGTGAGCGTTACCACAGTCATGAGTGACTGGAATTTCACCTCGCCCATAACTGATGCGGAATTTACTTTCGTGCCTCCTGCAGGGGCCAAGCCGATCACGTTCATGCGTATTGATACTCCTAGCAACCCCATTCATTGATATATTTTAGAGAGAGAAGAAAATGAAACAGATTCTCAAAATTGCACTATTAGTCTCGGCCGCTGGCCTGATGTTTATCGTTGATATTCCTTCCGAGTTATCACCACCCTATCTGCAATTAATTCCTGAAGTACAGGCAATAACACCTCAAGCGGCAGCCATGACCATGCATCGCCGGAGTCGTCGTAGAGGTGTGGTTGCGGGAGCAGCAATTAGCAAAAATCGATCCCAGCAAGCTGCTGCAAGCTCCCAACAACAGACAGCAACTCAGCAGCAAGAGTCCGCTATTGCGCAGCAGCAGGCTGCGACCGCTCAGCAACAGACTGCAATTGCACAGCAACAGGCAGCGACAGCTAAACAACAAGCCGAGACAGCTGAGGCTGTTTTGCTGCCCGAGGGGACAGTCGTGACAACACTTCCCCCTGTTTGTACACCGACGCAGCTTAGTGGGGTTGAATATCAACATTGTGGAGTCAACTACTACCGCACGGCATTTCAAGGAAATAATCTGGTTTATGTGACAACACACCCAAAGTGATTACCAATCGAACAATCGCCTTAAAAGGTAAATATTATGAAAAACAAAACAGTTTTAATATTAGCTATTATTGCGTTACCAGCAATTTACTCTAGCTTATTATATGCACGTGACCGCGGGTTTAACCAGCCTGGGGCTGTGGGTAACACTGGACGTGATCCAGGGATCAATCAACCCGGGGCTATTGGCAATGTTGGTCGTGATCCGGGAATCAATCAGCCGGGTGCTGTAGGTAATACAGCGGCTCATCACCCCGGCAGAGATCCAGGCATTAATCAGCCCGGGGCTATTGGCAATGTTGGTCGTGACCCGGGGATCAATCAGCCGGGTGCTGTAGGTAATAAAGGGGCTCATCAACCCGGCAGAGATCCAGGCATTAATCAACCTGGCAGACTAGGGAATCATCGTCGATAGAATTGCTAGGAATGTGGATTTAATAACCCCCGAACTTTTATGTTCAAGTACTAAAATATAAAAATATACGGTATGGAGTTTGCGGCATACCGGATAAATGACTACACATTTAAGACGAGATAATTCTCTTGTAAAACAAGTAGGGTGGGCAGAAAAGATTGCCCAGCCTATAAATAATAGACTGTCCCGTCTTAAATCCGTAGCCGGATAAATCATACTTCTGCCGGATGCGCGCAATGCTACGCCTCCACCATACTTTTATGATTCGTCCTGACAAAAGGATTGTCCTATGATAAACATAAACCGTAAAAAACCATTGCATAAGAAACTTAATTACAAACACTCACTTCTGGCCAGTGCATGCCTAGTTAGCGTAGCGCTCCCACAAACAGCATTTTCAGGCGGTATAATTCTTTATGAGGTCGGCACACCCGATGTCGGACTAGCCTCGGCCGGTTATGCCGCTAGGGCTCAGGATGCGTCTACGTTATTCAAGAACCCTGCAGGTATGAGCCGCCTTCAGGGTACGCAGATCCAGCTTGGTGGAGAGCTCGTGTATGGTGATGTTGAATTCAGCCCAGATGCAGGAACCTCGACCCGGCTTGGTACTGACGGTGGCGGTAATGCCATTGGTGCGCTACCGAATTTAAGCCTTTTTTATGTCTATGATCTTGCGGATAAATGGAAGCTGGGCTTTGGCTCATTTTCCAACTTCGGTCTGGCTGAGAAATACAACGACAACTGGGTTGGCCGCTATTATGTGCAAGAGAGCACACTGGTCGGAGTAACTCTGATGCCTTCAGTAAGTTACCAGGCGACTGACTGGCTTTCAATCGGTATCGGGTTGAATGCCATGCTCGGGTATATCAATGATAAGGTCGCACTCAATAATATTGAGCCTTCCGTCGGCGACGGCCAGTTGAAATTCAAAGATACTGCATGGGGCTTTGGTGCTAATGTTGGGATTTTGCTGGAGCCAAGAGAAGGCACACGATTTGGTATCACCTATCAATCACAAATCAACCTTGATTTTGAAGACACTCCTAGTTACAGCAATCTGGGGCTTGGGTTAAGCAAGCTTCTCGCAAATCCATCGTCTGTAGACATCGGAATGAATGTCCCGCAATCAGTCATGGTCGGTTTTTACCAGGAAATCGATGACGAATGGGCACTCATGGGAGATTTCGGCTGGCAGGATTGGAGTCAATTCGGCAGAGTCGATATTGGACTGGATTCACTCAACTCACCGTCTGTGACGGCTAATCTCAATTACCAGGATACCTGGCACGGAGCCCTCGGCGTCCAGTACAAACTACGTCCCACATGGACATTAACAGGTGGCTTCGCTTACGACAGCTCTGCGGTAAATAGTGCAGACCGCAGCATAATCCTGCCTATGGGTGAGGCCTGGCGCTTTGGTCTCGGGGCGCTGTGGCAGGTAACCGAGAAAGTGGATCTCAACGCGGCCTACGAATTTATGTGGAGTGGTGATATGTCGGTGGATCAGGGGGCGGATAGTAGCCTGCGTGGACAGGTCTCAGGTTCCTACGATAAGGTCTGGTTTTCCTTCTTCACCTTGAACCTCACGTATCGGTTTTAATACTATGTGTAAATATAATATTTTCAGCCCAAAACAGTAAATTATATATTTATTCATGTTCATTCAATTTTAATTAAAACCTGACTGTACCGACCTGAATGTAGAGCTTCAGTAAGGCTTATATATATCAAATCGATATAAACAATACAAAAATACTAACCATGAAAATAAAATCTAGAATTTTACTATACGGATCACTGGGATTGACTACTTTGCTAGTTTCTTGTGCCCAGTTTCAGACAGAAACCGGTACCTCTGGTACACCAAATTCCACGACTAGTATTAGCAACAAACAACAAGCTACATCTCCCCATATTCTACAGACAACAGGAACACCTGGCTCGCCGAGTGCCACGAGCACCATTAGCGGTAAACAACTGCCCGCGCCCAGTCCGAAATTTGGTGGCGTGATTAAGAAAGGTGCCCTACAATCAAAAGCGTGGTGGGCACCAAGTATCGTGCCACCCAAGGAGGCCCCCAATGTATTGCTCATCATTACCGATGACGCTGGCTTTGGTGTGCCGAGCACCTTCGGCGGCGTCATCCCGACGCCCACGCTGGATCGTATCGCCAATAACGGCCTGCGCTACAATAACATTCACTCCACCGCGCTGTGCTCGCCGACGCGGGCCGCGCTGATCACCGGCCGCAATCATCACTCAGCGGGCTTCGGCGTCGTGTCCGAGCAGGCTACCGGCTTTCCCGGCTACAACAGCATCATCGCCGAGGACAAAGCCACCATCGGGAGGATTCTGCGCGATAACGGTTACTCCACCGCGTGGTTCGGCAAGGAGCACAACACACCATCCTTCGCCGCTAGCCAAGCCGGACCCTTCGATCAGTGGCCCATCGGCATGGGCTTCGAGTATTTCTACGGATTTGTCGGCGGCGATGCCAACCAGTGGCAGCCGAACCTGTTCCGCAACACGACGCAGATTTATCCTTTCGAGGGCAAGCCAGGTTGGAACCTAGTCACCGGGATGGCTGACGACGCCATCGATTACCTGAATCGCATGAACCAGATCAATCCCAGCAAACCGTTCTTCGTCAAGTACGCACCCGGTGCCACTCACGCGCCACACCACCCGACCAAGGAATGGGTGGAAAAGATCAGCAAAATGCACCTCTTCGACGAAGGCTGGAACAAGCTTCGTGAGCAGATTTTCGAGAACCAGAAGCGCCTAGGCGTAATCCCTCAGGGTACCCAACTGGAGCCATGGCCGACAGATATCCTCAAAAACTGGGATGACTTGACTACCGATGAGAAAAAGCTCTTCATCAAACAGGTGGAAGTCTTCGCCGCCTACGCTGCCTACAATGACAATGAGATAGGTCGCGTCATCCAAGCTGTCGAGGATATTGGCAAGCTCGACAACACACTTATCATCTACATCAACGGCGACAATGGCACCAGCGCCGAGGGTGGTCCGATGGGCACGCCTAACGAGGTCGCATGGTTCAACGGTGTCAGCAATATGCCGGCCGAGCAGCAAATGAAGTGGTATGATGCCTGGGGCACCGAAGAGACTTACAACCACATGTCTGCGGGCTGGTCTTGGGCCTTTGACACGCCCTTTACCTGGTTCAAGCAAAATGCCTCCAAACTTGGTGGCATCCGCCAGAACATGGCTATCTCGTGGCCGGCACGCATCAAGGATACGGGTGGCCTGCGCGATCAATTTATGCATGTGATCGATGTGGTACCAACCATCCTCGAAGTAACCGGCATTCCCGCGCCCGATACAGTGAACGGCATCAAGCAGGCGCCGATCGAGGGTACCAGCTTCGCCTACACCTTCGACCAGAAGAACGCCAACGCACTGTCACAGCACAAGACCCAGTATTTCGAGATGATGGGCCAGTGGGCGCTGTACCACGAAGGCTGGTTGCTCAGCACCAAGGTGAACCGTGCCCCCTGGCAGGCCTTCGGCGCCGCGAATCCTGACCCGCTCAATAACCAGGTGCTCGAACTCTACGACCTGAACACAGACTTCAGCCAGTCGCAAAACATCGCCAAACAGCATCCAGGCAAAGTAAAGGAGATGAAGGCGCTGTTCATCGCGGAAGCCAAGAAATACCAGGTCTTCCCGATGGATGCCTCGGTGGCTGCTCGCCTCGTCGCTCCGCGTCCGAACATCACCGCCGGCCGCACTGAGTTCGTTTACACCCACCCGATGGTAGGCCTGCCGCAGGGCGATTCACCGTCCCTGCTCAACAGTTCTTACACTATCACTGCGGACATCGTAGTACCTGAAAGTGGTGCGGAAGGCATGCTGCTTACTTCGGGCGGGCGCTTCGCTGGCTATGGCTTCTACCTGCTCAAAGGCAAGCCAGTGTTCTTATGGAACATGCTCGACCTGGAACGCATCAAGTGGCAAGGCCCGGACGTGCTCACACCCGGAAAACACAGCATCGAGTTCGACTTCAAATACGACGGTCTCGGCGCCGGCACGCTCGCCTTCAACAACATGAGCGGACTCGGCCGACCCGGCATCGGTACGCTAAAGGTGGACGGCAAAGTCGTCGATACCAAGAAGATGGAGAAAACACTGCCGATGATCCTGCAGTGGGACGAAAGCTTCGATATTGGTTCCGATACGCTGACCGGCGTGAACGATGCGGATTACAAGCCGCCGTTCCCTCTGACCGCCAAGCTCGATAAGCTAACGCTCAAAGTTAATCGTCCGCAACTGTCACCTGAGGACATTAAAAAACTCGAGTCGGCACAACGCAACAACAAAACGAGCGAATAGGGAGAAGTTCATCCATAGTTCAATCTTGAACTATGGGGCGAGGGTTTAATAATACCCGAAAGTATGACCTAGGGTTTTGGCTTTACAGGCGTGTTAGAAACACAGGCGCAAGCAGGCTACGCAGCTATTTTTCTGACGCGGCAGTGGAGTCAAAAAACAAGTCAGGTTCGGGTACTATTGAATAGCATTTTTGGTGACAACATGATGACCGTTGCTGCAATCGACCGCCTTGTCCACCATGCTGACATTTACAAAATAGAAGGAGCAAGTTACCGTAAAAAGCACGCATTAAAATCACACCCAATAACCGGCGAAGCTAATTGACGCGAACCGGACAAGTTAGTTGATGTTTTATATAGCGGTCATTTTCATTGCTTTACAAGCCGATAGTCGGCGCTTATCTGACAATGCTTAAGCTTGTTTAATACGATAACCTCGTTTACCTGCATTACGAGAAAGCTCTCTGCTAATGGTCGATTGATTAATGCTTAATTGCTTGGCAATTTTGTTTTGACCCATACCTGTTTTCTTTAAGACATAAATCTGGCATCGTAGTTCATAGGTCAGTTGTTTGTATCTATCTATTCAAGTTTGCCAATAGCATGCAGGATGACGAACTGTCATTATTCTTTAATAATGAGAAGTTACGCTTTTAGTTTTAATTTATTTTCCTCTGCAACGATTTTTCAGCTAGCCGATGAATTATTAGCGTACTCCGCTAAGTGCTCTGGCGCTAAATGTGCATACCGTTGAACCATATCAAAACTGCTCTATCTCCGCTAATTCTTTTAACGTTTTTTGTAGGTGCGAATTTATTCGTACCTTGTGCTTAATGGGCTTTTTCGGTACGAATAAATTCGAACCTACGGGCATACCATTTAGCTAATAAATATTAGATGCTCAGCGAGCTCGGGGAGGGTGGATGTTAAATTTTTTTCCTCACTGATACGCTTCTGAATACTTTTTCGTTTACTCTTGGGGTACTAATGTTATTCTCAATATGCTTTATTTTTGGCGATTTGTTCGGCACAAGCAATATAGATTGGGTGGCTTACGCAGCAACTAATAAAGCGAGCCATATTGCACAAGTCATTTTGAATTTACCAGTCGGTTACCTAATAATGTCTTTAGGAATGCACATTAAATAAAACCCGAAACTTTAGCTTATGAAGCGCTGCCAGTCCTTCGAAGACTTGCAGTGCTTTCGGATATTATTGAATTTTGATTCCTTACCGTACTAATTTAGCCTAATTCGATGTAATAGCCCTAACGGCTATGTTACGGGGTGGTGGCTGAAAAGGGCTATTTTGATTCCCCGCTACTCAGCGTTTAAAGTTAGATGATATTATGAAACACAATGACGTTTAACCTTGAGATTAACCACTATGACCGAACTTAAACAAATCCTACGCCGCTATGAACTTATTTTAAAATCGGCTGGTGAAGGCATATACGGTTTAGATGCCGAGGGCAGGGCAAGCTTTGTTAATCCTGCGGCACTGGAAATGACAGGTTGGATTGAGGAGGACGTGTTGGGTGAGTTGATTCATGTTCAGCATCATCATAGCCGAGCCAATGGGGAACATTACCCGCGTCATGAATGTCCTATTTATGCTGCGTTGAAAGATGGCGAAGTGCATCACATCACCGATGAAGTATTCTGGCATAAAGATGGCACTAGTTTTCCCGTGCATTACACGAGTACGCCTATTCGGGAATTTGGAGAAATTGTCGGTGC
>ENA-ORXI01001652-ORXI01001652.1-sediment-metagenome-genome-assembly--contig:-NODE-1652-length-17083-cov-22.332000_pt1 | contig 17083 bp, 12 predicted proteins | sample MGYA00237861_ERZ511468 | MGnify/ENA primary metagenome ERZ511468 (study PRJEB26299, sample SAMN06266213) | sediment metagenome | isolation source: Hudson Canyon methane seep mesocosm | place... | reverse complement strand
GAGGCTTTTGTTGATGCTGCTGTTGAACAAGATGCCCAGGTTATTGCTATATCATCAATGATGGTTCATACCGCAACGGGGGAAGATGGCAGTTTAAAAGTACGTGCTTTGTTAAAAGAACGTAATCTGGAAGATAAAATAAAACTGGTCGTCGGAGGAGCACCTTACCGTTTTGACCATGAACTGTACAGAAAAGTAGGTGCTGATACTTGGGCTGCAGATGGTGTAACTGCAGCAAAAATTATCCGTCAAGTCATTCTTGAGGGGAAAGTCTGATGACACCTTTAGAAATATTATCCGCAACTATTTCAGGGCAACCTAGCCCAAGAGTCCCCATTTTTTGTAACGTGCTCGACCAAGGTGCAAAAAAATTAAACATGTCACCAGAACAATACTATTCTAATGGTGAATATGTTGCTGAAGCGCAATTAAAAATGCTTAAACATTATGGTCACGACAATGTTTGGAGTGCTCATTATGTGGGAAAAGAAGCGCAATTATTAGGCTGTAAAGAGATTTTATTTGCTAATAATGGCGTGCCCAATGTTGCTGATTTTGTGATTAAAAGCTGGGATGATATTGCCACTTTTGAAATTCCTGAGGATGTGACTCAGCATCCTCACTGGCAAGCGATGGATGATTGTTTAAAAATCCTTCGAACCGAAGTAGGTGCTACAAATCCCATTTGTGCTTACGTGACAGCATCAAACACATTACCCGCTATATTAATGGGCATGGATAAATGGATAGAGTTAGTGTTAACAGGGCCTGTCGATTTACGTGATGAGCTAGTTAAAAAGTGCAGTCACTTTGTTCAACAACAAATCGCGGCCTATCGCGCTGCAGGTGCCAATGTCATTATCTACGCAAACCCTTTTGGGTCCACTTATTTTCTTCCCAAAAAATGGATTGTTAACTGGAGTATTCCTTGGATGCAAGAGGATTTAAAAGATGGTATCGACAGTATTGTGTACTACTGTGGCATGGCTCCTGTTAATACAGTCACTGAACTGGTTATTGAAAAATTAAAGATTAATATATTTTACCCTGCGCCAGCGCCTTTGGATGATTTAAAGGAATCCAAGCGCCTTATTAATGGAAACGGCTTAACCAGTGGTGTGCTTGATGATATAAAAATGATTCATTGGACAGAGCAACAAACCCGTGACGAAGTAAAACGTATTATGGAAATAGGAAAACCGGGTGGACATTTTCTATTTGGTACAGGGTTCATGCCGCTCGATATCCCCGAAGAAAATATTATTGCCATGTTAGACGCCGCGTTTGAATATGGGAGAAACGCATGAAAACTATCCCCATCATCGAGGAAAAGAGCGATAACTTAGTGCTGGTTGGTTGTTCAATTTTACATAAGGAAGTCGATTTTTTAATCAAAAAAAATAACTGGCATATTGAAACTCATTATCTAAATTCTGCCCTACATAATTATCTTAATCGTTTGTCAACTGAACTCAATGTCGCCTTAGATGAGGAGCGTGACAAGGGAAAAGAGACGGTGGTTTTTTATGGTAGTTGTCACCCAACTATGGATAACCTACTAGAGGATCACGCAACCTGTCGGACGCATGGTCAGAATTGCATTGTTATGTTGCTTGGGTATGAACATTTTATGCAAGAGCTTTCAAAAGGGGCCTATTTTTTATTAGAAGATTGGGCTTTAACCTGGGAACCTATGATTACAGAATGTTTTGGTAACAACCTTGCAGTCATACGGGAAATTTTTCACAGTAGTCATAAATATATTTTGGCTCTGCGAACACCTTGTAGTGATGACTTTACTGAAGCTGCAGAAAAAGCAGCGGCGTTTATTGATTTACCTTTGCACTGGCTTGATGTTGATTTACAAGAATTAGAAACCGTTATGGCTGATGCAATTCAAGAGAAACTTAATACCCTAGCAAAATGAGCGAAGAAAGTGACATAACTCAGTTACAAGAGAAAAATCAGAAACTCAAAGCTCGAATGCGTCATTTATCTGAAGAAAAGGCTAATTTGTCTTTGATTCATCACCTAATGGAAGTATTAATATTAGCTGATGATGACATTGATAGCATGTTAGAGAACTTAATGACTGGTTTGGCTGAGTGTGTCGGTGGCACGGGTATTGAGGTCTACTATTGGGAAGAAAACAAATTACATTACAATAACTTATTTGGACAAAGAGCTGTTTTAACAGAAATTGAAGATCCATTAATTGAAGAGATTTTTGCATATAAAAATTTCATTGAACGAAGCGCACCCTTAGAGACGACAGGGCTTCATAATACAATAACCACTATGGCTTGGGATTGGGTCATTCCTCTTGTCATTAACGAGCAGATTATTGGTGCTATTAAAATTTCTAACATGCTAGGTTCTGCACAAATGCGGGCTTATCTACTCCCTTTTTTTCGACATTTAGCCTTAATTTTAAATAATCAATTAGCGACTAAAGCTGCTGAAGTGGCTAGTGATACAAAAAGTAAATTTCTTGCGGTCATGTCACATGAAATTAAAACCCCTATGAACGCCATACTTGGAAATGCACAGTTACTGATGGCTGAAAACGTAACTGATATTGAACGGAAAAAACATACAGGAATCATATTAAAATCAGGAGATACTTTGCTGAATTTACTTAACGATATTTTAGATATTTCTAGAATTGAAGTGGGTAAATTGACATTAACACCTGCTAATTTTAGCCCTTGTCATTTAATTAAAGATATTCAATTACTATTTAACGATTCGGCAAAACAAAAAAAAATACAACTCAAAGTTGATTGCTTAATTAAAGAGGACCAGCAATATATTGCTGATCATCAGCGTTTAAGACAAATGCTATCCAATTTAATTACTAATGCAATTAAATTTACTGAACATGGCTGGGTTAAGCTTACTGTGAATGAAATTAGCCGAAACAACAATAAGGCTGTGTTAGAGTTTTCAGTACAAGACAGCGGTATAGGCATTGATAAAACTGATCAAGAGTTACTCTTTAAACCATTCTCTCAGGTTGATAATACTAAAACACGACACTTTGGCGGGACAGGCTTAGGATTATCAATTGTTCATCAGTTGAGTCAAATGATGGGTGGGAAAACCGGTTGTGAAAGTTCGCCTGAGCAAGGGTCGAATTTCTGGTTTCAAGTGACTGTTGAAATAGCCGAAAAATTTAAAAAACCAATACAAGGCCTTGGCAAGGCATCATCTACATTAGAAGAAACCTCTGAAAAACATCCTGCTTTAAAATTGAACTACACTACTCAAGAACAACAAATGATTCGGCAATTACTAAATGAGTTAGATATGCTCTTAGCTAATAATATGTTTAGTTCTATTCGTCATTTTAAAAAACTTTATCAATCACTTAACCACAGTCGTTTATCTGAGCAACTAAATAGGCTAGATGAATTAATTAGTAATATGTGTTTTGAAGAGGCGCAAGAGTATATACTGGAACAAGCCTTATCTGAAAGGATAGAAGCAGAGTTTGAACAAAATGAATAGCACTCGCTTAAAGATTTTAATTATCGACGATACCCCTAGCAACATACAATTGTTGGGTGAGGCATTAGAGCGGAAATATAGAATACAAATTGCCACTTCAGGGGAGAAGGGGCTGCAACTTGCCAGCCAAGATCCACCTGACTTGGTTTTGTTGGATATTATGATGCCGGGAATGGATGGGAATGAAGTCTGTAAACGATTAAAATCAGATAATACCTTAACAAACATCCCCATTATTTTTATTACTGCTCTAAGCGATACAGAGACTGAGTTACAAAGCCTGGCACTGGGTGCAGCTGACTTTATACAAAAACCATTCAAAATTGAAATTGCCCGCCTTCGCATTGATAATTTATTAGAGCGTGAAGCTTTGCGTAAAAAACTTATTATCAAAGAGCAACAGCAACGCCTTGCTGCCAGTGTGTTTAACTATTCTCATGACGGAATTGTGATTACAAATCCAGATAACCAGATTATAGATATCAATAGTTCATTTACACGGATTACAGGCTATAAAGGCAGCGATGTGATAGGTGAAAACCCTAAAATATTACAATCAGGGCAACAGTCATATAAGTTTTATCAGGGAATGTGGGCTTATTTGCTTAAGCATAACCATTGGAGTGGCGAGCTTTGGAATAGACATAAAAAGGGCCACTTATTTGCGGTACAAAGCAGTATTGCAATTATTAGGAATGCAGCAGGGGAGATTGATCATTTCGTCGCTATTTTTTCTGATATTACCTTGCGAAAAACACATGATGAAGCTTTAAAAAGGATAGCCTATTTCGATGAACTGACGGGAGTTCCTAATCGCACGTTATTAGCAGACCGGTTAACGCAAGGCATTGCACAAACACAACGCAATAATAAAATTATGGCGCTTTGTTTTTTAGACCTGGATGGGTTTAAACCAGTCAACGACCAGTTTGGACATGAAACGGGAGATAAATTATTAATTGAAGTCACCCAGCGTATTTCCAGTTGTTTGCGCAAAGTTGACACGCTGTCTCGTATTGGTGGCGATGAGTTTGTGATACTGCTTTTGGATTTAAATGCTGAGGATGAATATATTGTTTCTGTCGAACGTATTTTAAATACCTTACAGCAAGCTTTTGTCATTGATAACAACTCAATTAATATCTCAGCCAGTATTGGGGTGACACAGTTTCCGCAAAATGATAATGATGCTGATATTTTATTACGCCATGCTGATCAGGCGATGTATACCGCTAAGCAAAAAGGTAAAAATCAATATTTTTTATTTGATTCTAAATTAGATCATGATTTGTTTGAACACGGACAATCACTATCAGAAATCAAACAGGCTATTTGTAACAACGAATTTGTTTTGTACTATCAGCCCAAAGTAAATTTGAGCAATGGAGATGTCCAGGGATTTGAAGCACTCATTCGCTGGCAACATCCACAAAAAGGCTTATTACCCCCTGTTGAATTTTTACCACTCATTGAGAATACAGACTTAATGATAGAGCTGAGTGATTGGGTGATTGCTTCAGCAATGCAACAGTTGAACCAGTTACAGAAAATCAATAGTAAACTCGTTATCAGTGTCAATATCTCTCCCTGTCATCTAATACAAAAAGATTTTGTTAGCAAATTACAAGAGCACCTTAATACCTACCCTAATATACCTGCAGAATGTTTGGAGTTAGAAGTTTTAGAAACGGCTGTTTTAGATGATGTAGTACGGGTAAGTGAAATAATGAAGTCTTGTATGGCGTTAGGAGTTAACTTTTCTTTAGATGATTTTGGCACAGGTTATTCATCATTAACTTATTTAAAAAACCTACCCGCAAAAACATTGAAAATTGACCAGTCATTTATACGTGATATGTTAGTAGACTCAGATGATATGGCCATTATTGTTGCCACTATTGGCTTAGCTAAAGCATTTCACCGTGAAGTGATTGCAGAAGGTGTTGAAACAGTCACTCATGGTAAAAAGCTATTAGAAATAGGCTGTGAACTAGCACAAGGCTATGGTATTTCACGTCCTATGCCTGTAAACAAAATTAAAGCTTGGTTGCTGCAATGGGAAGAAGAATCGAAAGCATTTCAACGTAGTTGATCGTAAATGATCAGTTCCCCTTTTTAATTTTAAAATAATTTAAATGCCTTCAGAAAGTGAGCGAAAGCTAACCATAAACGAAATATTAAGTTGGTTACTTGATGATAAGCTGATTTCAGAGATAGAGATGACGGCTATCGAGCAGTTTGCTGTTAGATGGGAGAACCGAGATAAGGAAATAACTGAAATCATTTGTGAATACCAGGCTGATAATCCCAGTCAGCTGGGAAAGGGGTTTTCTAATACTAAACTTAATGAGTGGTTAGCCAACAAGTTTGGCTTGCCTCTCTATCATATCGATCCATTAAAAATAGATGCAAGTAAAGTCACATCTATTTGTGCTCAACCGTATGCAGAACGCTTTAATATCTTGCCAGTTAAAGTGGATAATACCAGTATCACTATCGCTGTTTCTGAGCCTTTTGAGAGGGAATGGGAGCTGGATCTTCAGCAGTTACACCAGAAGAAATTCAAGCGTGTTTATGCGAATGCAAAAGATATTAAACGCTATATTGGCGAGTTATATGCCTTTTCTAAATCAGTAAAAAATGCATCTAACAGACAGGTTGATAAAGGTCAGTTAAATAATTTAGAACAGCTGGTTGAGCTGGGTAAGTCGAGTGATTTAGAGGCTAATAATCAACATATTGTTAATCTGGTTAACTGGCTGTTGCAATATGCGTTTGATCAGCGAGCGAGTGATATCCATTTGGAACCAAGAAGAGAGCAAAGTAATGTGCGCTTTCGTATTGATGGTGTTATGCATCAGGTTTATCAAATTCCTACGGTAGTGATGGGCGCGGTGATTAGTCGAATCAAGACGATAGGGCGCATGGATATTGCAGAAAAACGTCGTCCTCAGGATGGGCGGCTGAAAACAAGGAATGGTAAGGTTGAAGTGGAATTGCGCTTATCCACAATGCCGACCGCTTTTGGTGAAAAGCTGGTGATGCGTATTTTTAATCCTGATATTCTGTTGAGAAATTTTTCTGAATTAGGCTTTAATAAACGAGAAAAACAATTATGGTCAGAGATGACTCAACAGGCACATGGGATTATCTTAGTAACAGGGCCTACGGGATCGGGAAAAACAACGACTTTATATTCGACTTTAAAACAGTTGGCAACGCCTGAGATTAATTTATGTACGGTAGAAGACCCGATTGAATTAATTGAGCCAACATTTAATCAAATGCAAGTTGAGCATAAAATTGGTTTGGACTTTGCATCAGGGATAAGAACTTTGATGAGGCAAGACCCTGATATTATTATGGTGGGTGAGATTCGTGATTTGGAAACGGCTGAAATGGCAATTCAGGCATCATTAACAGGGCATTTGGTTTTATCTACCTTGCATACCAATAATGCGCCTTCGGCAATATCTCGATTATTAGAAATTGGTGTAAAACCATACTTGGTGAAATTAACCTTGCTGGGGGTTATGGCTCAGCGATTGATACGAACCTTATGTCCAAATTGCAAAAAACAAACGACAATTCCGGATGGGCAGTGGCAAGATTTAGTTGCTCCCTTTGTGATTAATAAACCGAAAAGTGTTTATCAAGCCGTTGGTTGTAATGAATGTCGTCATACTGGGTATTCGGGAAGAGTAGGTATTTATGAAGTATTCCAAAATACGGCAATGATTCAGAAGCTGATCACAGAAAATTGTGATGCAAATAAAGTTCTAAAGCTGGCAATTCAAGATGGAATGAAAACGCTGCGCTTGAGTGGTGTGGAAAAAATAATGGAAGGAATTACATCGGTTGATGAGGTGTTGCGTGTTGCACCGGCAAGTATAGAAAAATAAAAAGGGATGCAAAAGGTATTGCACCATTGCATCCCTTATCTTAGGAGCGTGTATGTAATAACTTCCCGAAATTATAACGCAGGATTTTTACTCCAGGTGGGGTGATCTCATGAGGCGCATAGTTATTCTACGCAACGAATGAGATCATCCCACCTGGAGCAAAAAGACCAGTTAGAAATCGGGAGGTTGTTTCATGCATGTTCCTTAGTTAGATTTTTCCGTCTAAGCCCATTTGGAAATATTTATGGGTGATCTTATCTTGATTGTCTAATAACCAGTCAATACCAGGTTCATTGTTCATTGCTTTATGGATTGCTTGAGCAGTGGCTTTACGATGGATATCAAACAAGATTTGGTGATCTAAGTTATCATCTGTCGCAACACTTGGGTTTAACCAAACAGAACAAATAATGCCAAGATCATTGGCTTTTTCTTTAGGAATGTCACCGGCACGAACGGCATCTAAAACACCATTAGCAATAGCCGCTTGAACAGTACCCATTAAGATATTTGTATAACGTGAATTTTTAACAGTCACTTTACTAACCATTAAAGTCACAGGGCGTACTTGAATGTCAGTGTTTAAAATAGCAAAAACTTTTGAATGACCGCTAGCTTGGTCGCCTGTTAGTGTCGCAAGAGCTGTTCCAACAGGGCCATCTAGTTCACCAATAACAATTTCTGGTTCAGCTGCTGTACCAGGAGGTCCGCCAGCAACTAATGATTCGCCAGTACGCATTACAATTCTTTCGCTCATGTGTGTCTCCAATAAAGCATTAATAATTTGAACCCGTTAGAATACCATGAATTACTCGTATAATTAATCAACATGACACAAAAATTATCAACCAATGATCACAGTAGGGATATTGCTGGTTTAAAATATGTTTATCCCGTTATTTCTCGGCGAGCCGGTGGCCTTTCAGTTGGCATTAACTTTAATACCAATAATGCCTGTAACTGGCGCTGTGTTTATTGTCAGGTGCCTGATCTAGTGCGAGGGTCTGCACCATTAATGGATTTTGAGTTGCTGGAGAAAGAGTTAAGGGGGTTTCTGGAGCAAGTCGTTAATGGTGATTTTTTTGATCAGTTTAATGTGCCTGAGCAGCAACGAGTGATTAAGGATATTGCTATATCTGGCAATGGTGAGCCGACTAGTTTGAAATCATTTGATAAAGCTGTGGAATTGATTGGGAAAGTTGCAACAGAATTTCAATTATTTCCGAACAGTAAATTTGTATTGATTAGTAATGGCAGTTTAATGCATCAGCCAGAAGTTCAGGCAGGATTAAAGGTGTTAAATAGTTTTCAGGGTCAAGTGTGGTTTAAGTTAGATAGCATGACTGAAAAGGGTCGAAAGAAAATCAACGATACTTTGCAAAGTAATGAGAAAACATTGAGGAATTTAGAGATTTGTTCCAGTTTATGTGCCACAAGTTTACAAGTGTGTTTACTAAACTATATGAAAGATAAAGAGATTGAAGATGAGTTGAATGGCTTTCTTGATATGCTTAAACAGAAACAAGTTAAGCTAAGGAAGATTATGTTGTACACCGTTGCAAGGCCATCGTTACAGCCAGAGGCTAGCTTGTTGGGTAAAATCGATGAAAGTGTAATGATGAAATTTGCTGACCAGCTCAGGGCGCTAAATTACGAAGTAAGCGTTAGTCTATAGTTTTAGGAGAGTGCATCAAAAAGCGAGCCAATTCTTTCTTCATCAGCCTGCAAAACTTTTATGGCAGCTGAGGCTTCTATCTCGGCTTCTTTTAAACTGATTATGGGAGATAACAGGCTATTAGAGCTGAAATCAGTCGATCCAGCTTCGTCTTCTGCAACAGGGAAAGTCGCAATTTTATGGGCAGCATCGGCTGCTTTATGTTGCGCATTAGTTATCATGTTGAGTGCTGTTGATGATGTGTTGGTAATCATAATAACCCTCCTTCTTTTTGAAATTTATTTATATATTACTCTCATAGAGATTAAGTTGGGAAGTGATGGTTCCAATTTAATGCTTGAAATGAGAACCTGATCTCCTTTTTGTGACTATTTTTTTAAAACTTTTGCAACGGCGGCTGTTCTAGTGGGGACGCCGAGTTTTTCAAAAATATGCTCAAGATGTTTGTTAACTGTTCTAGGGCTTGTATCTAATATTAATCCCACCTCTTTATTGGTCTTTCCTCTTGATACCCACATAAGAATTTCAGCTTCTCTTGCCGTTAAGCCAAAAGATGCTTTTAATGAAGCTAGATTCCATTCTTGATCACTTTCCTGAATGAGAAGCATATATTCATCAGATAAAGAACCAGGAACAATTTTACCGGTATGACGAGACCCTACCTGAACGTCAGTGAGGATTATCTTACTGTTTTTTATCTTAGGAATGATTTGCTGCAGTACGGCGATTGGTAATGATGACCCGTTTTCAATGCTGGCTTTATCAGATTGAGTGTCTGGAGGAAAAGAGTCAAAAAGTATTTGACTGGCTGATGATGAAAGCCAGGTGATTATGCCTGATTTATTAAATGCTAAGGCAGCAAAACCAATTTGTTTCAATGATTGTTCTATACGCTGTGCATTTCGTTTTTGAGATAACTGAGCATCAATTCTAGCAAGCACTTCGGCGGGTCTAATGGGTTTTACTATGTAGTCAACAGCGCCTTGTTTAAAGCCTTTTAACAAATTATCAAGCTCACTTAAGCCTGTCATAAAAATAATGGGAATGTCTTTAGTTGTATTATTATCTTTAAGCCTTTGGCAAGTTTCAAAGCCATCAATACCCGGCATAATGACATCCAATAGGATGATGTCAGGTTGTAAGTGTTTAATTTGTTCAAGTGCGGAGATGCCATCGGTTGCAACTAAAACACGGTAGCCATATTCAGATAGCATGTCAGAAAGCACTGCAAGGTTTTCAGGTGTATCATCAACAATTAAAATTGTTTCGTTTTGTAGTGCTGTATTAGTTGTCATTAAATGGTGTTATTTTGGAATAATAATTAGGTGCTAGTGGACGTTAAGAGTTTTTTAATATCAGCAATGCGAAATTCATTAGCTAAAGCAATGATTCGTTGAGTAAAGGGTTTATAGCTAGGCTCGCTTATGACTAAGTCATTCAGTTGATGTTTTAGCCCTAATAAATCACCAATTTTAACAAACTCTAATAATTGATTAATAATGTTTGGGGGTGGTAAGGTAATCGCATGATGTTGTTTTGATTTGGTTTTTTCAACTTTATTGGTATCGTATATCCAGTTTAAAGATAAGAGTGATTCAAGCTCCTTCAATAGATCACTAGTATGTAGTGGTTTTGACAGAAAGCTATCACAGCCGACATCAATAGCAGCTTGGTGATCTGAAGGATAAGCATTGGCACTTAATACTATGATTGGAATAGAGTGGCCTTTTTGGCGTAGTCGATGCGCGGTTTCTATGCCACTGATACCGCCCATTGATAAGTCCATTAAAATTAGGTCTGGCATAAAACTAGATATGACTTCTAAGCAGTTTTCGCCAGAATCTGCTTGTCCGACATTAAACCCAAGGGGTTCCAACAAAGAAGCGATAAGCGTGCGATGTTCATATTGGTCATCGACAACCAATATATTCTTGGTCTTTCCCTGAAAGCTTACGATATTCTTTTTAATCATAGCATTATCAGAATTACTAAGGCTTGATAGTAAAAAGCGTACCGTAAATGTGGATCCTTTATTTTTAGTGGAATTGACTGTGATTTCACCGCCCATGAGTTCAGTAATTATTTTACTGATGGTTAGACCTAAGCCACTACCTGGTACAGCATTTCCTGTTGCTTTACTTAAACGGGTAAAAGGTTGGAAAATATTTTCGATATCATTTTTTGAAATGCCTTCGCCACTATCAATAATCTGAAAAGTAGTGACGCCACTGCGGTAGTTAATACGAAAGATAATTTCCCCTTCATTAGTAAATTTAATTGCATTGCTAAGAAGGTTAATTAAAACTTGCCTAATTCTTTTTTCATCTCCCCGTACATTTTGAGGGATAGGGTCTATTATCTGGCACTGAAAGCTAAGGCCTTTATCTTCTGCTTGTGTTTTGAAGCTACTGACTAAGTGTTCAATTAATGCACGTAAATCAACAGGCGCGTATCGAAGTTCAAATTTACGTTCTTCAATGCCTGAAATATCTAGAATATCTTCAATTAAAGAGGATAAATGCTCGCTGCTTCGCTTAAGAATCTGAATGGCTTCCTGTCTGTGGTCAGGAATTAGTGGATCGTTATGCAAAATATGAGAGTAGCCCACAATACAATTTAAGGGAGTTCGGATTTCATGACTCATATTGCTAAGAAAACGACTCTTGGCACTGTTGGCGTTATCGGCAGTGATGATAGCTTGCTGATATTTTGTATCTGTTATCTTGTGTTCTTCGATTTCCCTGAGTAGTAATTGTGTTTGTTTGGTGGTTTCTTCATGGGCTAGTTGACGGCTTTCATAGTTTAAAATTAGCCACCAGGTAGATAAGCCAATAAATAGTAACAAGGAAGAATAAACTTTTATAAAGTTATCAAATAGAAGATTAAATGAAGAGGGAGTTGATTGGACTGTTAGAAAGTCCTGATAGTAGATGATTCCAATAAAAATACTGGTTATGCTGCTTAGAAAGATAAATAAAAGGACAAATCTAATTAATAGAATCCTTAACGTTAGAGATATGTTTACAGGTAGGCAGCAGTTTGCAACTTTTTCAAAATAATCATCCAGGCGAGACCCTGGTTTGCAGGTATCTAGGCAACGAGAATCTAGGGTGCAGCATAATGAACAGATACTATTACTGTAAGCAGGGCAATAAGCGATATCTTCATGCTCAAAGTGGTTTTCACAAATGCAGCATTGTCTAAGTGAGGTATCGTGTTTGTATTTTCGTGCACGAGCAATATAGTGTCGGTAGTTGGTGAAAAAAGCGATAAATGGAACTAGGGTAAATGTTACCCCCAATGCAATAAAGGCAGAAAAGGCTTGGGCGTATTCACCAAAAACACCCAGGTAGGCTAAGATGGAAATGAAAGATGCAATGAGGGTGGAAAAAATGCCTACAGGATTTAAATCAGGCAGATAGGCTCTCTTAAATTCAATAACTTTTGGGCTTAGACCTAATGGTTTGTTGATCATTAGATCTGCTGAAACGGCACTAATCCATGCAATAGTGATGTTGGAAAATAAGCCTAATACTTTTTCTAAAGCACCAAATACACCAAATTCCATTAGCAGTAGTGCAATAGATACATTAAAAAATAACCAAGTGACTCGGCCAGGGTGAGTATGAGTCAGGCGGGAAAAAAAGTTAGACCAAGCTAATGAGCCGGCATAAGCATTGGTTACATTTATTTTTAATTGAGAAATAACAACAAATAAAGTAGTCACAGCCAAGGCTAAATCAGCATTATCAATGATCATGTTATATGCAATTAAATACATTTGCGTCGGTTCATGGGCATGTTCAAGAGCAATACCTTGCTGAATGGCGAAATGAGCAAGAAGGGCTCCTCCCAGTTGTCTAATAACGCCAAAAACAATCCAACCAGGGCCAGCGATAATCGTTGCGGCCCACCAGCGAAAGCGATTTTGTTTTTTTAACTCAGGCATAAACCGTAGAAAATCGACTTGTTCTCCGATTTGGGCAACCATTGAAAATGCGATGGTTGCTGCACTGCCAAAAAGTAGCCAATTAAAGTCTTGGCCGCTACTGGCAATGCCAAAATAAGCTTTTAAGGTGAGTAATGCTTCGGGTTCACGAGTGAATACTGCGTAATAGGGGATGAATAACAAAACCAGCCAGATAGGCTGGGTCCATAATTGCATTCGACTAATAGTGGTAATGCCGAAAGTAACCAGAGGAATGACAATAATTGCACTGATAAAGTGAGCAAATGCAATGGGAATTTCAAAATACAATTCGAGAGCCTTGGACATAATAGAGGCTTCGAGTGCGAATAAGGTGAAGGTAAAAAAAGCGTAGATTAAAGAGGTAATGGTTGAACCGAAGTAACCAAACCCGGCACTCCGTGTAAGCAAATCAATATCTATGTTATAGCGGGCAGCGTAGTAACTGATTGGAAAACTGATGATGAAAATAATTAACCCTACAATGCATATTGCCCAAAATGCATTGGTGAATCCGTAATTGATAGATAAGAAACCACCAATAGCCTCTAAAACGAGAAAAGACGTCGAACCAAAGGCGGTATTGGCTACTTCAAATTCAGACCATTTTCGAAACTGGCGTGGGGCGAATCGTAATGCATAGTCTTCGAGTGTTTCATTGGCTACCCAAGAATTATAATCTCTTCGAATTTTTGAGATGCTTTGATGAACAGTGTGACTCATAAAAATGCACTGGATTAAGGTATGGGTTAATAAGGTGTATAAGCAATATTTATACCTTTAATCAAGCATCGCTATCTGCCATGAATGAAGAGAAACGATTATTACCTTGTAAAGGCTGAAAGTAGTGGTGCTTAGCTTGTGCTGTAGCAATTATTTGTAGCAGAGTTAATAAAGCAGTTGCTTGGGATTACGGTGTGAAATAGAGGATAAAAGGATGGTTTGGTGCATAAATGTTGTTTATGCACCAAAGTGGTTGTTTTTCTGTTATCGATCAGTACCAAACTTAAATATGACAGGGGTTCCTTGGTTGTGAATGATTATTCGTTTGCGAGGTTCGGTGCTAATTGCTTTATTTGGGCTACTTGTTCCAGTCTTATTGTTAGTTGTGTCTTCAGGAATGTTTTCAATCTCGATCCGAATTTTTGGCATCCATGAGGGGCTGATTATTTTTTCACCTGATTCGTTTTGTAGCGTTGTAATATTTAAACTGCTTAGTAGATTAAAGCAGGTTGTGCTTATGTCATCGGTGATGCGGGCAATCATTTTTTCTTCTGAAACAGATAATATATCTGTGCCTTTATACTCTTTTGCTAAAACTTCCATGACCAATTCTGCTCGTTGCGATGTTTGTGCTTTAGGCATTAATGAACAAGTGAGAGGTATGACGCTTGCCTTTTGAAAGTCGAGTGCACGGGGATCAGAATTACCAGAGCTAAAAGACAGTCCGGCAGGCGTTGAGCCATGACGGGGTGAGCCAATATGGATAGCAAGGTCATGAGTGTATTCGATACTTTCTTGGTCTATAAATTGATAGCCCCATTCAGATAAATTAGAGCTAACTGTTTGTCTAATCTCTGCTTCAGGTAGAACGTTATTAAGAAACTTGGGATGTCCTTCAAATTTAAAAGCCATTTTTTTTACTTGTGATAAATCAAAAGTCGGGCCTTTATGCTCAGGTGTTGAGCTGCATGAGATTACAAAAAATGTAACAAGGAATGATAAACAAAGGGACTTGTATCGTTCTAATGAAGGGCTTTGGTTAGACATAGGAAAGTTAGGCAGATTCAAAAACTCCGAGTATACAGCAGGTGAATTAATAAACGGTATACGTCATTTAACTGATTAGTCATTTAACGCATTGTGCTGATTCGCGCAAAAAACAATAATTGTCGCAAGCCTGCAACATTCTGGTGAAAGATGGACTAATCAGCAACGCTCTTTGGTCCAAATTACTTAATAAATAGCTAATCAGGAGTTCATTATGACGGTAGCTAAAAATTTTTCTAAAGGGTATGCAAAGGCGTTTTCTGCCGCAGTCCTTACAACATCCATGCTTGGGTATTCAGCAGTTTCTAATGCGGGAGCAACTTTTAAAATTGATGAGACCAAATGGATCAGTGTTGGTGCTGGTTTAAGAACCAGTTTTACTGCAACGGAAGAAGCAGCGGCCGGTACTAAATGGTCGAACGATTTCAGTATCGATAATATGAGATTGTATTTAAATGCTCAATTACATGAATATATTAAATTAGAATTTAATACTGAGTGCCAGTTTTGTGGTTCAAATGGCGGCGAGATGAAAATATTAGACGCCATCGGTAAATTTGAATTTAACGAATATATTAATCTTTGGGTAGGCCGAATGTTAGTGCCTGCAGAGCGTCGTGAAATGAACGGCCCTTTCTACAGTGCAAATTATAATGTTTTTAGTACGGGCACACCTTTTGAGTCGGCTGATTTTGCCGGTCCAGGCTCGGGTGTTGGTTCAGGTACGGCTGGCCTTTATGGTCGTGATGACGGTGCGACCATATGGGGTTCTGTAATGGAAGGCCGTTTGCAATATGCCTTTGGTGTTTTTAACGGTTTAAGATCTGATGGTAACGTAGCAAATGCTGATGATAATCTTTTATACGCTCAGCGTGTTGCTTATAACTTTTGGGATGTAGAGAAAAACCCAGGATATTACACATCAGGTACATATTATGGTTCAGGGGGCGATATCTTAACCTTGGGGATATCTAATCAATTTCAGGAAGATGGTGCAGGATCAGCTACTGATCAAGGTGATTTTAGAGGTACAGCGGTTGATGTGCTAATGGAAAAAGTATTGGGTAACGGTGGCGTTGTTACTGTTAACGGTGAATATAAAAACTACGCGATTTCTTCAGGTTACAGTCAGGCGACAAGAGATGGTGGATCTCCTGGTTGGAACATGTTTGAAGGCGATGCCTACGATATCGGTGCCATGTATTTATTTCCACAAAAGGTTTTCATTGGTCAATTCCAGCCTTTTCTTCGCTATACCAACACTATGCCAACACACAGTGCTGATCGCGATGCTTATGAAGGAGGGGTTAATTACATAATTGATGGACATAATGCGAAGGTTTCATTGAACTGGCATTACGGCGACAGAACTACTAAAGGACTTGATTACAGTTCTGATGCAGCAGGGGATGATATTCATTCGGTAACTTTAGGCTTTCAACTACAAATTTAATTTTTCTTACAATTCAGGAGTTTATAAATGAAAAAATTTCTACGCAAGACCGGATTAACCAGTGTGCTTTCAGCACTGGTTTTAATGACGGGAACAAGTACAGCTGTTAGTGCAGAAGAGACTATCAAAGTCGGTATTCTACATTCGTTATCTGGCACCATGGCAATCAGTGAAACAACATTGAAAGACACCATGTTGATGCTGATTGAAGAGCAAAACAAAAAAGGTGGTTTACTAGGAAAAAAATTAGAGCCTGTCGTTGTTGACCCCGCGTCTAACTGGCCTTTATTTGCAGAAAAAGCACGTGAATTAATTACCAAAGAAAAAGTAGCTTCAATATTTGGGTGCTGGACTTCGGTTTCGCGTAAATCAGTGTTACCTGTGATTGAAGAATTGAACAGTATTTTGTTTTACCCTGTTCAGTACGAAGGTGAAGAGTCATCTAAAAATGTATTCTATACGGGTGCTGCGCCGAACCAACAAGCGATACCTGCTATTAACTATTTAATGAATGATATTAAAGTTGAGCGTTGGGTGTTAGCTGGAACGGATTATGTTTATCCACGTACGACTAATAAAATTCTGGAAGCTTATTTAAAATCTAAAGGTGTCGATGCTAAAGACATCATGATTAATTACACGCCTTTCGGTCATTCAGATTGGCAAAGTATTGTTGCTGACATTAAGAAATTTGGTGGAGCAGGTAAGAAAACTGCGGTAGTTTCTACTATCAATGGTGATGCTAATATTCCTTTCTATAAAGAATTAGGTAACCAAGGCGTTTCTGCTGAAGATATTCCTGTTGT
>ENA-ORXI01001648-ORXI01001648.1-sediment-metagenome-genome-assembly--contig:-NODE-1648-length-17102-cov-5.401233_pt1 | contig 17102 bp, 13 predicted proteins | sample MGYA00237861_ERZ511468 | MGnify/ENA primary metagenome ERZ511468 (study PRJEB26299, sample SAMN06266213) | sediment metagenome | isolation source: Hudson Canyon methane seep mesocosm | place... | reverse complement strand
GGGGGCCCCCTGTGTCAGGATTGTTGTCACCCCTAAATTTTCTATTATTTTATAGATCAGGGGGCGGTTACAGAGAAAGTTATGGCCCGTTATTCGGCAGAACGTAAAGACGCTGTATTGAAGAAGTTATTACCGCCCCACAATATGTCAGTTGCAGCACTGGCAAAAGAGGAAGGGATTTCAGATCAAACCTTGTATAATTGGCGCACTAAAATTAAACAACAAGGACAGCCTGTGCCTGGCAATAAACCGACATCTGAACAATGGTCATCCGAAGCTAAGCTTGCAGTGGTCATTGCAACAGCTCCTCTTTCTGAATCGGAGTTGAGTCAATACTGCCGAGAAAATGGTTTATTTGTTGAGCAAGTTAAATGCTGGAAAGAGGAATGCCTTGGCGGTTTTCAACTCAGTGAAGCGCAGAAAACTGAGTCTAAAAAACAAGCAAAAAAAGATAAGCATGAGATTCAGTCGTTAAAAAAAGAGCTGCGACGAAAAGAGAAAGCCCTTGCTGAAACGGCTGCATTATTGGTGCTTAGAAAAAAGCTCAATGCGCTTTGGGAAGAAGACGAGGAGAGCTAACCTTGTTCCCAGAGCGCCAGAAACTAGTTTCTTTAATTGATGATGCAGTTACAGTAGGTGCCCGAAAAAAGAGAGCCTGTGTGGAGGCTGGTTTGTCTTTGAGAACCTATCGTCGCTGGGTAAAAGGAGGCAAAATCAAAGAAGATAGGCGATCTGAGGCAGTACGTCCACCACCGTGCAACAAACTCTCGGCAGATGAAGAGTGCGCCATATTAGACCTCTGTAATCGACCTGAATATGCCAGCCTTCCGCCATCTCAGATAGTCCCTGAGCTATTGGATAAAAAGGTGTATTTGGCTTCAGAATCAAGCTTTTATCGAGTACTGCATAAACATGGGCAACTGCACCGAAGAGGAAGAAGTCAGCCCCCAAGAAATAGAGCCCAGCCTACAACCTATATAGCCTCCAAAGCCAATGAGGTTTGGTCTTGGGATATTACTTATTGCGCTTCACAAGTAAAAGGCCAGTTCTATTATCTCTATATGTTTATGGATCTTTATAGTCGTAAAATCGTAGGGTATGAAGTGCATGAAAAAGAATGTGGTGAACTTGCAGCAGAGCTCATTCAACGTTGTAAATTGAGAGAGCAGTGCTTTAATCAGGCATTGGTTTTACATTCAGATAATGGCGCCCCAATGAAGGCCGTCACGATGAAAGCTAAACTGGAAGAGCTAGGGATTACCCCCTCTCACAGTCGACCGAGAGTGAGTAATGACAACCCGTTTTCAGAGGCTTTATTTAAGACACTGAAGTATCGGCCCAGTTGGCCTTCATCAGGTTTTAAGAGTCTCTCTAAGACTAGAGATTGGGCCGAGAGCTTTGTAGATTGGTACAACAAAAAGCATAAACACAGTAAGTTGAATTTTGTGACACCCACTGAGCGCCATCAAGGTGAAGATCAAGAAATATTAGCAGCTCGAAAGTTAGTGTTGGAGGCAGCTAAGATAGTAAATCCATACCGGTGGTCAGGAGAGGTTCGGGATTGTAAGCCAAAAGGGCCGACAATGTTGAACCCTGATAAAAAGAAAGAGGAAGTTGAGTTAGAGAAAGCGGCATAAAAACGAAAAAGGGTGACATCTATCTTGAAAAACACCGGGGGTATGGATGCAGGCCCTGTGGTTAAGATGGGTTATTAGTAGACAAAGAGTTTACACCAGTAGTTGATCATTAAGATAAAAATAAGGCGTTTCAGGAAACTGAAGCGCCTTTTGTTTAATTTATTTAAAAAGCTCTATTGAGCTATTGAGACGGCCCCTTTTTGCTTTTTAATGGTGAAATCATTGATAAATATGAATACTTATAGAATATTGATGTATCCATTAATGCTTTTATGCGCTGGATGCGCCACAGAATGGGATTTACCTGTAAATAACAATAGACACACCGTTGTTAAGCAGGTTCACCTGAATAATGCAGATTCAGCTGAACGAGGGATGGTTGCAAAGAAATTGATTCAAAGTGTTACAGACAATGGTTCAACGGTTATAGATAGCTTCGATAGTGATAATAGCGCTGCACTTCGACGAAGTTATGGGTTTGGTTTATATGATAACAACAGCTCGAAACGTAAACAGCCCTTCGTATTATTAGACAAACCTAGAGTAATTTTACAAATTGAAAAAATTCAGATAGATGGAATCTAGGTGTTATACAGGGGGTTACAAATGATGGTGGTATTTCATGGGAGCATCAGTTGACAGCTAATGGACGTGAGACCTATTCAATTTTATATATCAGTGAGAAAGTGTTAATTACTAATGAAACTATCGACAACAAAGGGCATAGTCATTTTTTCATCAACCCGTATTCTGGTGAGATATTAAGCAAAACACCCCCGTTTTGGTTTAATTATGGTGCGGGATTCAATGAAGATAGTTTTATCTTGTATTTGAGCGAAGCTTCCGGAACCCGTACGAACAAAAGTGTTTTATATCGTTATGATAATGTTTCAAAATTGAATGTTATTGCCGATATTCCAAATGAATTTTCTGGTCATAAAAGGGGGATGGGGTTGACTCCTGAATTATCGTTTGGCAATGAAAAATATATTATTTTAACTATTGGTTCAGCAGGTCGAAGTATTGGATTCAGTGGTTTTGTTGTCGTGGATGTAGAAACAGGCGAGTTTCTTTATAAGGATTACGGAGAGGGTGGTGTAGGAATGTATGGGTTTTTAGCAAATGATAAGGGTGATCTTGTCTATATTCAACATGAGCACGGAGTTGGTTCTGTAGTTACGCATGTGAAAATTGATTAAATACTTTTTATAAAAAATTGATAAATTATATGTTGTCTCTGTGACCGAATTTATCGACCCGCCAAGGAATATGTAATGAATTTTACTAGCAAGCTATTCGGGAGTGTACTTCTTCTTATTTCAGTACTCGCTTTTGCCAATACTGAAACTGAAATTCAGCACTTATTAAACTATGTAGCCACTACTTCGTGCCAATACGAGCGAAATGGAGATTTCCACTCAGGCATAGATGCAAAAAAACATATAAATAAAAAATATGACTATTACAAAGATGACATTCACTCAGCGGAAGATTTCATTAAATACAGTGCGACTCAAAGTACAATAACGAAAAAGAAGTACAAAATACATTGCGCAGATAGCCCTGTTGAATATAGTCGTGACTGGTTGCTTGAAGAATTGAGTCGATACAGAAATACTGAAGAACTGTAGTGCTCCAAACATAGTGGTCGTTTTTATAAAATGATGAGTTATTTCTTTTTGCTAATGAGCTTGGTTTAGATTCATACGAGGGGATGGGTGCAGGCCCTGCGGTTAAAACGGCTTATTAGATTGTAATTATATCTTGTTTGATACTAAGGCGCTCCGGGAAACTGAAGCGCTTTTTTAATATGTACGTTTGTTTTATGCTAGGCTAAATGTGACCGTTGTGGAAAATAAAAATAAATTGAGGCTATAGCTTGATCGTTAGAACAAGACGTTTTTTAATCGCCATGATAATTTACACCTTGGGTGTGGTGATTATTGCAACAGCTAGTTATTGGTTGGAACGACAGCGTTACATGGTTGATATTGACGCCCGCTTGCTCGCTGCAGCCAGTAATATTCCATCTATTCTACCCACAGATTATCATGATATTGCCCGCACTTCAGGTGCGGTATCTGAGAAACAAGATAAAGAGCATCTTGAATTGATGTCTCTGCATACCCGCACGGGTGACCTTACCTACCTATATTCTTATGTTATGGATGAGGGGATGATTTATTTTACATCCTGCAACTATACCCAAGAGGATGTTGATAATGATCAGGTAGTTACATATTGGACTTCTTACCCTGAAGGCGCTCAAGAATATTTTGATGCCATGACTGCCTCTAAACCTGTTTACGTTACTGCCGGTGATCGCTGGGGCTTATTTCGAACTATTTTGATTCCCATGAAGTCTCCAGGTGGGCAGCCTTATGTGGCCGCGGCTGATATGGATATTACGATTATTCAGCAATCATTGTTGAGTCGTGTTTATTCTGTTGTTGGTATCAGCTTTTTGATGTTGTTGCTAGCGACACCCTTAGTGATGGCCTATCGACGTACTTATTCAGAAATGAATGGAGAGTTGCTGAAGCTTAATGGTCAATTGCAGATCGATATTGATCAGGCTTTGCTGTTGGAGGCAGAGCTAAAGGAAGCAACGCAGAAAGCGACTACTGCCAATGCTACCAAAAGCCAGTTTCTGGCCAATATGAGTCATGAACTGCGAACGCCTATAAACGGAGTGTTAGGCATGAATGACCTTTTGTTGGATACCAAGCTGTCAGATGAACAGCGTGAATATGCTCAATTAGGTCATCAAAGTGCCAGAGTGTTGCTGGATACAGTTAATCAGATTCTTGATTTGGCAAGTATCGAGGCCGGAGGCCTGACCTTGCAAGTCGATAGGGTAGAAATACTTGGCTTTTTTAGCGAGATAGCTCAGTTGTTTGCCATCCAGGTAGCAGATAAACGCCTTGACCTGATAATGAATCTGAATCAATTTATTCCTGCCGAAGTTCAAATGGATGGTGTTCGTTTTCGTCAGGTAGTGATCAATTTAATATCCAATGCGATTAAGTTTACTGATAAGGGAGGTGTCAGTATATCTGTACGGTGGCAAAATGGGATATTGCATGGCCAGGTGACAGATAGTGGCATAGGTATTCCGAAAGAGGCTCAACTTAGAATATTTGAAACGTTTCAGCAGGTAGATAACTCATCGACACGTCGCCATACAGGAACCGGTTTGGGCTTGCCTATTTCTAAACAGATTTGCAGGCTTATGAAAGGGGATTTATTACTAGAGCGATCAGATAAACAGGGTTCTGTATTTACTTTTAGTGTAACGGCACCTGCTTGCTCAGATACTTTGATTGAACAGGAAACAATACCAGATAGTGCTGTGGCTATAGTGTTAACTGAATCCCAGGTTTTAGGTGCGTGGTTAAAATCTGAGTTACAACCTTGTGAGGTTCCCTGTCGTTTAGTAAAAAGTGCAAATGAAGCGATAGACGGGTTGGATAATGCTAACTTGTTACTAGTAGATGCTAGTCTGGGAGTTAAGGTACTGAGTCAGCTTAGTGAAGTAATAGACCACACTCACCAGCACTTGGTTTGGTTGGCTTGGTCTGGTCAGCGCTTACCTGAAACCTTACAAGGCAAAATAACCGTGTTATACAAACCGCTTACACGTAACAAATTAGCGGCTTTATGTTTGCCAAAATCAGTCTATGATGGCGCGGTTGAGGCTCAAACGAGGCTGTCTGGTCGTGTTCTTTTAGTCGATGATACGCCAATTAACCTAAAAGCTATGAGGCATTTGCTCAAGAATACAGGGTTAAATGTTGATCAAGCTGAAAATGGTGCTGAGGCACTGAGCTTATGTAAACAGCAGAAGTATGACCTTGTATTAATGGATGTACAGATGCCTCGGATGGATGGCTTGGAAGCAACCCGTCGCATCCGTCATGATATGGCTGAACAAGCCCCCCCCATCATCGGCGTTTCGGCTCATGTAACACCAGATAGTATTGCCAGCGCTCTGAATGCAGGGATGATGGGCTACCTTTGCAAGCCCATTACTAAAGATGCGTTATTGGAGAGAATTTCAGAGTACCTGTCGTAATTGGGGGGAAGTTTGTTTTATTGCCTAAAAACTATCCCAAAATATAATAAGCCCAGCGTCGCTGACCCTGTTTTTTAATTTGCTCTTCACTCAGCAGCTTCTTTAATAGGTATGATGCACGGCCATGCTCAATATTTAATATCTCTTGTGCAATAGAGTTATCAATTCGGCCATACTCTTTTAGATAAGCTAAAATTATGTCCTCATCACTATTTCTGGCTTGTAGTGTAGAGACTATATTTTGAGTGCTGAGAGACTGGTTATTGAGGGGCTGTGAGTTTTCATTAATAAAACGAATATGTTGAATGTCTATTGTTCCTCCTCGGCTACTGATCAGCGCATGTTCGATTAAGTTTTTAAGCTCTCTCACGTTCCCCGAGAAGTGATAAGACTGTAGTACGTGCATGGCTTGTTCTGTAATAGCTGATTTTTCACGTCCCATTTGCTGTGCAAGCTGAGTTAGAAAATGATCTGTAAGGTAGGGGATGTCGTTTATTCGTTCGCGTAATGCAGGGAGCGTAATAACATAGCCTGATAAACGGTAGTATAAATCCTGGCGAAATGTTTTGGCTTTCACTTTGCCTCGTAAGTCGACATTTGTGGCTGCAACAATGCGAACATTTACTTTATTTATTGTATTACTGCCAACCGGGCTTACTTTGCCATCTTCAAGTACTCGTAACAATTTGGCTTGCAGTGTTAAAGGCATATCGCCTATTTCATCAAGAAATAATGTTCCGTTATTAGCTTGTGAAAAATACCCTGAACGATCATTAATAGCCCCGGTAAACGCGCCTTTACTGTGGCCAAAAAACTCAGCGTCGGCTAACTCAGAAGGAATAGCCGAACAATTAACCGCTACGAATGGTTGGTCTTTTCTGCTGCTGCCAAAATGAATCGCTCTTGATATCAATTCTTTACCTGTACCACTTTCACCTAATATCAGAACGTTGGTTTTATCCACTTGCTGTAAGCTTCGTACTTCTTCAAGTACTGCTGTAACCAGTGGACTATGGCCAATAAATGAATCAATCCCCCATTGTCTGGCTTCTTTATCTGTTAGCGCCGATAATTTTTTATCTGCAACAGATAACGCTTGCTCTACGACTTCTCTGCGGTTGATTTGATTTTTTAGTTCATTGTTTAAATTTTCTAGTGATTTATTCTGTGTTTGCAATAAGTGTCGTTGTTGCTGAATGGTAAGGTGAGCATTGATGCGTGCGAGTATTTCTTCTCGTTGTAAGGGTTTGGTCACAAAGTCTACACCGCCTGCATTAAAGCCTTTTACTTTGCTATCGGTATCAGACAGCGCACTCATAAAAATAACAGGTATATCTCTAGTAGCAGGGCTTAGCTTGAGTAAGGTGCAGGTTTCGAAGCCATCAATACCTGGCATCATTACATCAAGTAATATAAGACTGGGTACTTGTTCTTTAGCAAGCTTTAATGCTTCTTCCCCAGAGAGAGCAACGGCTAAATCGTAGCCTGCATCACCTAAGTGGTGAATTAGAATGTCCAGATTATCGGGTTTATCATCTACTAACAGTAAAAGAGACGGTGCCTCCTTGGCGGTATTCGAGGTATTTCTGCCCATAAGGCTGGTGTCCCGTTCCAATAAAAATTGCTAAGATATTTAGTATAGGTGTTTTTGCCCTATAAGCGAAAACACCTTATAGGAATGGTTGTCTTTCTGGTGGGATTAACGCACGCAGCGCGCGTAGTTATAAATGTACCTTACATCACCTTGAGGACCTTGATATTCGGGGTAACTTACACCAAATTGTGTCACTTTAGGGTCACTTCTTTGTGCACCTGCACCGTGTACATCTAGTAGAGGCTCTGATGCTCCCGTTGCTTGTGTAGATGTATTGAAACGTCCTTGAGCTTCACCAAAGGCAATATAAACAGACTTACTTGCATCACCTTCTACATGAGTCGTACTGCTCCAGAACATGGGGTAGTCCACATCGCCTTCAGGGTCTGAAATAGTGGTGACTGAAAATAAATCATCAATGGCTGCTGTACCTGTTATATCGGGTGCTTTTGAATAATCAACAATGCTTTGAAGCTCTTTGGCATTAGGTAAACGCCAGTCTGAATGGCTCGCAAGGCTTAAACTTTCACACCAGCTTAAGGCTTCAGGCCAGTCAACACTGCCATTACCTTGCGTACCTGCTGAGGCAGTATAAAACCCGCTATCTTCTTGCATCCATACGAGCCCCGTAGCTCTGTCGGTGATGGTGTTATCACCATTATCTATAAAATAATTTTCAAAGGCTTCTGTACCGCGAACTAAACGCAGGTTCTTACCCGTTATGCTGCCATTACCTGCTGTTTCATAACCTTTAATACGGCCATCAGCAAAATTAACACCAAAAAAACCTGCTTCACCGTCGGTGGTGATATCGTCATCATCAAATAGCAAATCAACATATAAAGCGGTTGTTAGGTACTGTGAATCTATATACCGTGAGCCAGTTGACGCATACTCAAAATCAAAATAGTCAGTATCAATAAAAGGCTCTGCATCAGAGGGCGCGCCAGAGCTGCTGGGAGAAGCGCTACCGGTTGCACCACTAAAATCCATTAAAGAATACAGTTCTTTTATTGTGGGTACGCGCCAATCAGAATAGCCCGCCAGTGTTGAAGTGCTCGCAGTGCTTTCTGCATCATCATAGTTTACGTTTTCAATCGTGACAGCGGCCCACATTAAGCCGGTATTGTTATCCGTTATGGTTTGATCTCCATTATTGGTATAGCTAGGGGAGGGGCCTGAATATTCTGCGTCCTGACCTGTGACCGATGAACCACACACAATAATTGAGCCCGCCGAGTCATAACAAATAGACTGATTTGTATCAACAATAACAAAGTCTGCTACAGGAGTATTGCTAAGTGATCCCTCCGTATTGCTTGAATTAGCGCTGCTTGTGTCACTGGTGTCGCTGGTATTGTTACTACCACCACTGCAAGCCATTAAGTTAATGCTAAACAAAGAAATTAAAAGGAGTTTATTAAAAGGCACCATAAAATATTCCTAATCCTGTTTTTTAGAAGACTGCTTACTTTCCTTTAGAAATTTTTGTGTCCTTACTCTAAATACAGCCGTTAATGTTTTATTGCAAGAATATGGCTTATTGTTATATTTTCTTTTAAAAACAGTACGATAGTGTTTAATGCTATGTTTTATTAATTTTATTCTATAAATGAAACGCTTATAGCGCTTATATGAAGATCGGTTTAATAAGCGCTATAAGCGAATAACGGTATAAGAAGAAAGTAACTAAATTTACCTTATTGTTTTTATTGAAAAAAATAGCTTTTAGCCAGTTATTTGCTATAAATATCTTTAAAAACACAGCTTACAGCACTAATAAACTATTTTTAGAGAGCCGTACTAACGTGGCAGTAAAAATAATGCAGCAATTAATGACTCAGTCGGAAGATTACATTCCTACGATACTTGCAGTGGATGATGTGCCCGCTAATCTTGATATTCTTGTAGAGCATTTTCAGAATGATAAAATTCATTTAACCGTAGCGCTTTCTGGAAAAGACGCTCTTTTATTGGCAAATGCCTCACCACCAGACTTGATTCTGCTGGATATAATGATGCCGGGTATGGATGGTTATGAGGTGTGCAGGCACCTTAAGTCAAACCCTCATACTAAAGATATTCCCATTATTTTTGTAACCGCAATGGGAGATTCAGAGAATGAAGAGAAAGGTTTGGCCTTAGGTGCAATAGATTACATAACCAAACCTTTTGTATTGCCTGTTTTGAAGGCGAGAATACGAAACTATTTAGAATTAAAGCGTAAAACTGATTTACTAGCAGAGCTGTCATTGCTTGACGGTCTGACAGGTGCCGCCAACAGACGCTATTTTGATAGTATGCTTGATCAAGAATGGAATCGTTGCCAGCGTTCATTTAAACCTCTATCACTCATTATGATCGATGTTGACCATTTTAAGCTTTATAACGACTATTACGGCCATGGAATGGGTGACGAATGCTTAAAAAAAATAACGAAGGCCCTGCGAAAAACACTTAAAAGACCCGCTGACTTATTAGCGCGTTATGGGGGGGAAGAGTTTGTTGTTTTACTGCCAGAAATGAATGAAAAAGAGGCTGTAAATGTGGCGGAAAAGCTTTGTGAAAATGTGGCAGGATTATTAATTCCCCATGAACAATCAGATACCAAAAGCACAGTGACTATCAGTTTGGGGTGCGCATCAACTACCCCTAAGCAAGATAATACAGCAGAACAGTTATTGAAGCAGGCAGATGAATGCCTTTATGCTGCAAAGGCGCAAGGCCGTGACAAGGTTGTTGGCTGTACAAATACTAATAATAAAGGGTCAAATTAAATATGTTCTTTCTAGTGAGTCATTTATCTAAAACATTTAATACTCTGGCTTTGTGTATTGTATTGATAATATTCTCAATGGGCGTACTAGCTAATGAGCAAGGTGGCGAGTTAGCTGAATTAATGGCCTTATTAGAAGAAGAAACAGCCCTGGCCACAAAAACTAATATGAACGCAGACTTTGTGCCGGGTATGGTGACGATTCTTCATGGTGATAAACTTAAAAAACTTGGTATGCAAACGGTTGGTGAATCTCTTGGGTTGATTCCCGGCATTTACAGCACTGTAGGCAATACAGGGCAGCAAGTGAGTATTGTTCGTGGAGTAGGTTCTGCACTAAGTTCAAGTAATTTAAAAATACTCCTAAACGGAGTGCCCTCTAACAGTGCCTCCAGTGGTACAGCTGACTCGATCTTATCTCTGCCTGTTTTTCAAATTGACCGAATTGAAGTAATCCGTGGGCCGGGTTCTCCTATTTATGGTGAATTTGCTTTTTCAGGGGTGGTGAACATTATTACTCGTACCAATACCAATGCCGTTCATGCAAAAGTAGGGCGTTATAATACCCGACAGGTCGACGGTATTGTTAGTGGAGGCTCAAATGATAAAAAGTTGAGCTGGACCTTCAATTTCTCTAGCTGGGATACTGATGGTTCTGAAAGAATGTCAGGTCCCGACAACTTTAGTGATCAGGGAAAGGGCTATGCTCCCGATGCTATTTTTGACAATAAAAAAGGCAATACACTAATACTACAAACTGATTATTCAGGGTATAAATTAGCGGCACAATATAATGATAAAGAACGAGGGGAGCATTATGGAAAAGTGGCAAAGTCACCAGAAAATAATTCTTCGTATAATGAATCCATTTTTAATATAGATTTAAGCAAACAGTGGTCTATTACTGATACTCTGGCATGGACACTTTCGCAAAACTTTCAGCAAACTAAAAAAGAAACAAATATAGCACTGGGTGCACCTGCTGGAGCAGGGCCACCAGGTAATGTGTCCCCCTTTGATTTTTTCAGGCAGGAGGCTGTAGATGACTCCTACATGAAAACCGCTGCATATTTTGACTGGCGAGCAGGAGCAAGCCACAAGGTACTTTTAGGTCTTGAATATAGTAAGTATAAAATAGATGATGTTTATGGGCATAAGTTTATAGATGGTGTGCCTATAGATCTTACGGAGGGGGAGTTAGTCGTTCTTAACGGCTCAGAGCGACAGCTGAGTAGTATTGTATTACAAGATCAGTGGCAGGCGCTGAATGATATTGAGATAACCTATGGTGCAAGATATGATGATTATGATGATACAGGCAATAGCATATCTCCCCGAATTGCCGCAGTTTGGCGGCTAGCTGAAAAGCATATTATAAAGGCTCAATACGCAGAAGCGTTCAGGCCTCCCACGCTAGAAGAATCGTACCCAGGTCCAGACAGGTTTCCAGGTGTAACGATTACCAGTAACTTAACCCCAGAAGAATTATCAACCACAGAAATTTCATATATTTACAGGGAGCCCTCCCGCACCTTTAAAGTGACACTCTTTCAAACAGACGTTTCAGATTTAATTGAGCTAGATTTTAAACCCGGAGCCCCTCCAGAATATTCTAATAATGGAGCACTTGATAACAAAGGTGTCGAATTTGAATGGCAGCAAAATATCAGTCAATGGGAGCTGCTTTCAAATGTATCTTATGTGAAAACTGAAGATAGTCGTGATATCGATGATGATTTTACCGGTTCTGTACAGTGGTTAGCTAATTTAGCCGCTACATGGAATATAACCCGTAGCATAAGCAGTTCTGTATTAGTGAAATATGTGGGAGAGCAGGAAGGGGCAGAGTTACCTAATTTAAGAACACCACACGCAGAAACACATGATGCTTATACTACTGCAGACTTCTCTGTTACTTATAGTTCAGCTTTCGGTATTAACGGCTTACTTACTCAAGCAACAATTAAGAATATAACGGATGAAGAATATACAACGCAAGCATCGCCAACACAGTGGCCAGAAGGACTTCTACAAGGAGTAAGGTACTGGGCTGTTGATGTTGAATACGTGTTTTAGGTTATTATCAGTGATAAGGACGTTGGTCAAAAAGAACAATAAGGTTGGTATTGGCCTTATTACTTTACTCTCCTTATGCTTAATTATGAGTGGCTCCTTGTTGGCAGACTCGTTTTCTGAGCGGCGCATTAATGTAGGTCTTAAATTATTCAGAATAATGCTTGTCGCTGATACAAACTATCAGGAAAAAGTATCAGACAAAGGTTATATTTCTATTTATCTCATTTACTCAAGCGAAAAGAGCAATATAGCCCGTCTGGAAGCACGTTTATCTCAAAGTTTAACAAGCCTTCATGATATCCCTGTACAAATAGAATCACTTTCACTTGATCAATACCTCAACCGTAACGACAACAGAAGTATGGGAGCCTTTATTGCAGAAAGACTGAGCGCGCTTTCATTAGAAAAGGCTATTAATAAAAGTATTTTCAATCATCAAATTTTATTTTCCCCTTTTGAAGGTGATGTCGAGGCCGGTGTTTTAGGGGGGGTGTCTGTTGAGTCAAAAGTAAAGCCCTTTATCAATATGAAAACGTTGAAAAAAAGTGAAGTGAAAATTAAAAATTTCTATCTAAAAGTGGCCAAACAACATGATGAATAAATTAAAGTGTGGTGGTCGGTTTAAGAGTAATACGGTTATAAGTCTTATATTTATCATCGTATTAGTGGCATTTTTGGCATCATTTGTACGTTACTGGAATACTGTTCTCGACCCTAGATTACGTTTAGCATCAGAGACCCATGCAGAGGCATTGTCGCAGTCACAAACAGGGGTATTACTAAAGGCCATTGAAACTAAGGAAACCCATCAGCGCAACAGGGTAGTAAAAGAAGTTATTGAAGAAATTTTATTAGTGAGTGACCCATCTATAAATGAGCCCTTTATTAAAGGGCTGTCTTTACAGGTAGATTATGATGTTGTTGATAGCGAGCAGGGCAGTCTTGATTTCTCTGAGGGGGTGTTGTCGTGTGAAAATTGTTTTCGGACTGAAGTGGCTATTTTAGGTGTTAATGATGAGTTACTGGCTATTGCGACGTTTAATATAACAGATGGCTACTACCGTTTACTTAGCCATGATATGAAAGATGAGCTTTATAATCAGGCTTATATCACCGTGTTTTTGTTTTCATCTGTATGGCTGGTTATGCTAGTGCTTGTTTCACGTTTACATCAGGTTAATGAAAATATTGAAACCTCAGATCGTGCAAAAACACGGTTTATGGCTAATGTTACTCATGAACTACGAACGCCTCTAAATGCTATATTAGGTTATACCCAGTTATTTAAAAAAGATAAAGAGATCATGAGTTCCTATGGTAAAGGTGTTGAGACTATACATCGTAGTGCCGACCACTTATTAATGTTAATAAACGATATTCTTGATTTTTCAAAAGTCGATGCAGAGGGTATTAAGCTCCATCAAAAAGAAACATTATTAAATGACTTTCTGAATACCCTAATGGAGATGACGGAGGTTAGAGCCACTTTAAAAGACATTAACTTCGACTGTGTTTTTTCGGATCAACTCCCTGATCTTGTTTTGGTCGATGAGAAACGTCTGCGTCAGGTATTGCTCAATTTATTAAATAATGCCGTTAAATTTACTTCACATGGAACCGTGACCTTTTCCGTTAGTTTATTGCCTGAAAAAAATACTGACAAATACACCTTTTCTAATATACGTTTTTCTATCAGCGATACCGGAATTGGTATTCCAAAAAGTCATTTAAAAGAGATATTTGTGCCTTACCAGCAGGTTGAAAATAAAATAACTCGTGCTGAAGGCTCAGGCTTAGGTTTGACGATTAGTAAAAATATTATTGAAAAAATGGGAGCTACTTTAAAAGTAGATAGCACATTGGGCAAGGGCAGTGTTTTTTGGTTTGACTTAAAATTGCCATTAGGTCTGCAGAGTTCAACCACAACCCATTTAATGAATCGAAACGTAGTAGGTTATTCAGGCGCTGCAAAGCGCATTCTTTCTATTGATGATAATGAGTTTAATCGTGATGTTATTCGGCAATATTTAAATCAATATGATTTTATTGTTGATGAGGCATCAAGCGGAGAAATAGGTCTGCAACAGCTTGATTCAGAAAAACCAGACCTGGTGCTTCTGGATATACTTATGCCAGGCATGGATGGCTTTGATGTGATTAAACAAATAAGAAGCAATGAAAATTATAGAGAAATACCCATTATTGCTTTAACTGCAGCGGTACAGCCAGAAATAGAAGAGAAAGTAAACGCTTATGGCTTTAGTGATATTCTTATAAAGCCTATTGTAGAAGATGAATTATTGGATTCATTAAAGACTCAGTTAGCACTTGAATGGGTTTATGAAGAAAAAACTGAGATAGATAAAATAGCTTTTAAACAGAGTGATTTCACTGAACTTCCTGATCAGCATATTATTGACGCACTTAAAGAACATGCTACAAAGCATAATATACTAGCTATTCGAGAGATGATGAAAACACTTGAGCAAGAGTCTTGCTACCAACAGTTTGTTGAGAAGCTAAGCCCTTTGGCGCGAAATTATCAGTTTGTAAAGTTGGTTGAAATATTAAATAAAATTCAGACCTGAGCAGGTAAGTAAAAACCACCTTTTGAGTGACCCCAAGGAGGCTTGTGTTGCTTGACTATTTTTGAATTCTTTTCCGAATGTCATCAAGGTTTAACAAAACCCAAAATGTAAGTCCTATCATAAAACCAACAAATGAAAATAACTGTAAGGCCGTTGAAAGGCTATCTTCACCACCGCCCCCTGCAAGTAAAATCATAAACATCGGTATATCTGCGATTATCACGGCACCTAAGGTTAATGAAAAAATATTAACACGGTTCTTCTTTACCAATAGTTGATAAAAACGATAGCCGATAAAAAACTCATAGAGATACACAACAGGAAGACCCACGACAACAACCGTCACCACAGATGCAATGAAGTTAAGTATGCCTGTTTCCATATTAAAGCCAGGCACATCAGCAAAAAATGCATAAAAAATAAATGCGAAGGGCATCATTAGTGGTGCAAAAATAAGGGCACGGTTCTCTGCGGTCATAATTCTCTCGTGTTAAGTAAAACTTGAATAGTTTGTTTCTAATTGATTCTGATAACTTTACTGAATTAACTTCAGCCCAACAGGTAAGCCCTCTCCAAATACTCGTTTGGTTTCTGCTTCATCCAGTTCTTTAATGGTTTCAACCATTTCAATCCAGCTGGAGGGTACCTTGGCAAGAGTCAGTTTGTCGACCACTTTCTGGCGCCACTCATCATCAATATCACGGCTTCTGTCGCCACTCATTCGAGTCATTAATACCGCTGAAAAAGCGCATTGCTGGTTTTTCTTCCAGTCAACTTTGAGCAATTGAGGTAACCAGTTTTGTATCTCTTCTTTATTAATTACATTGTGAGCACTGCCATGAAACGGTATGCGTGAGGCTATTCTGCCTAGAGCCCACCAACTGGTTTTTGTTTCAGAAGGTTTTATTAGTCTTTTTAACAGCCATTGAGATATTTGAGTTTTATATTCAACAGGTAAGTGCTCCAGCGTAGCGACCAGCTTCACCATATCTTCATAAGATTTTTGCTTGGCTTCTGCTTGTAGCTTACGATTGGTGAGGGCAGAGGGGTTTAAAAATTTGGCGATGTCTTTATAAAGAGCACTTTGTTGTTGCGCATTTAAACCACCAGCGGCTCTGCGCCAAAACGTCCACCAGTCTATCCAGACTTGGGTTTCTTTATCGAATTGCAGGCCTTGTTGGTGGAGCATCCAAATTTGTTCTATTCGCCAGTCGTCAACGGGGTAACCAAAACCCGGGCGTAAACCATAACCTGCCAGGTTGAACCAAATACGTTCATGGGCTGCAGAACGACGGCGGCGTTTTTTGCCTTCTAACAATTGATCAAATAAAGCACGTAGAACGGGTACTTCCCAGCTATCACGTTTGCCTAAGCTTTTTTCAATGTCGACTCGCAAGGTTTTAATGGCTTTTGGATTTGCGTCTTTATTGCTATTTCCAAATACCGTTTCAATTTGTTTTTTAACGTCTGCAAAGGCGGTCGGTAATTTCTCTAAGCTGCTGTTTGAGTTCAAACTCTGGCTGCTTTTTCTAACTTGAAATTCAACATGCCAGCGTTGTTGTTGTTGTTGTTGTTGAGCTTCATTTGATTGTTCCGCTACACAATCAAGTTGCAGGGTGCCTACTTCAGTTAAAGTGGTGGCTAAAGCAACCTCAATTTCTTTACTTCCTTCACTCTTGTTTAATGAGTCTGCATCTAAGGCAATAACTAAAGGGGGAAGGGATATAAAGTGTTGGCTGGCGATGGCTTCATCATCAATGGTAATGAGTTCACCTGCTTTATAGTCTTGGTCAGCGGTGGTTGATAGCAAGTGAAATTTAACGGGTTGCCCCAAGCGTAAGGCAAACTTGCGTTCAGTAAGGGTGAATTCCTGATCTTCTTCTGTGCCTTTCGGCATTAAGCAAATTGCTTGTTGGCCAGATTCTGATTTTTCTAAAGCAAGGAAAAACGTACGCGCTGAGCCTCCGCCAATTTTAAGCTGTGCGCCTCGTCTTGCTTTGGCATAGGCAACCGCACCTTGTGCTACGGCTAGGTTGGGCGTGTTGTTTTCTAAGGCTATAACGGGTTCATTACGCCACTGGCTTAATACGGCTTGTGCACGCTCGTTTAATGCAGGGCTATTAAAAACACCACCATTTAATAGCAGAGCATCAGGAATAGCAGCACTGCTATTTTTTGAGTTTTCTTCCCAAGCTAAGGCATCTTTACAGGCGATTTGGTGTTCGATAATAAACTGTGCGAGATATTTACTTACAGCAGGGTCTGGCGCGTAAGGTAGCCCAAACTCTACGACACCACTGCGGCGTTTAACCGGGTGCTCATCAATATCAATGAGTGGAAAAAAACCATCCAGTGC
>ENA-ORXI01001647-ORXI01001647.1-sediment-metagenome-genome-assembly--contig:-NODE-1647-length-17103-cov-11.742100_pt1 | contig 17103 bp, 14 predicted proteins | sample MGYA00237861_ERZ511468 | MGnify/ENA primary metagenome ERZ511468 (study PRJEB26299, sample SAMN06266213) | sediment metagenome | isolation source: Hudson Canyon methane seep mesocosm | place... | reverse complement strand
AAAATGTATAATCCACCTCATCCTGGGGAAATTATAAAAGGGTTATGGTTAGAGCCAGCAAAAATAAGTATTACTGATGCAGCTAAAGCTCTAGCTGTCAGCAGGAAGACATTATCAAAAATAATTAATGGTAATGGGAATTTAACACCAGAAATGGCTGTTAGGTTATCAGTTGCTTTAGGTGCCAGTCCTGAAAGTTGGATGGGGCATCAGATTACATATGATCTTTGGAAAATTGAACCGCATAAATCCGAATTAGGCGTACATGTGCTAAATGTCACCTAATGAATTAGGTTAGATGGTGATTTGCGCGCAGCGTAAAGCCAATATCTGAACCATTCCCGTAACTTTCATTTATTAATGAATCAGGTGACTGAAAATGGCTTTTGGCTTGTTTGTCTAATTTTGGTTTTCAAGTTGGCTGACCCCTTGAAGTACTGTCTACTCTTTTTGGGACGCAGTGGTAAATGAGCCAGAGTGCATATGTAAACTGATTCAAGATACTCCTGTAACAATGGATGAATGGCACAAACAAAAAAATATACTTACTACTAAAAGTGATGTTTCAAGTTTGGAGTTGGCATTTGCTACATTTTTCCTTAATAGAACAAATCGCTCGGGTATATTAAAGGCCGGTGTTATTGGTGGTAAGCATCAATCAGGAGAATGGAAACTAGATGTACGGTTTAACAAAAAAGATTTAATTAGCAGAATACAAAGAATAGCAAGTTACCAAAGTAGAATTAAAATTTACAATTTGGATACGGCTAAGTTACCTAAAAAACTTCCTGAAAAATCACTTATTTATTTAGATCCTCCATACTATATTAAGGGTCAGGGTTTATATCGCAACTTTTATGAACATAAAGATCATGTAGAAATTCGAACTTTACTTGATGAAATTAATAATATTCCTTGGTTAGTTTCTTATGATAATGCAGATGAAATAGGCTCTATTTATGCAAGATATCGTAAGCAAGTTTTTGACTTGCAATATAGTGCACAAATAAAACGAGTGGCTTCTGAAGTTATGATTTATTCAGATGGGCTAAAGATTCCGGATGTTCACCTAGGTAAAAAAGTAGCATAAAAAAAAGAATCCACGCTCTAAGAACGTGGTTTTGCGCATGACAGTGGGGTCCGCAGACAGTGGGGTCAGGTCTTTGATTTATGATTACACCTCTGCTAAGATCATCCATTAATAGTTAGCACTCAGGTGAAAAATGGCAAGACCACTTAGGCTCGCAAAAATGTCGGGGTCTTTGGTTTATGATGTTTTGATGTCAGAAAAAAAGGCGGTTAAGCATCATAAGTCATAGACCCGAATGGTATTCGAATGGTATTACTATTGGTACTTACTCCTTCTTCGGTTGAAGGTTTCTGCAATTAAACTGTAAGTCGAATAGTTGCAAAAATTAAAGCCCCTTTATTTCTTGCAAGCGTATAACCCTCCCCCCATATAGCTCACTGAAGACAAAAGGCTCTTGACTCTTGCCTTTTTTATTATTTTACATCAGTGCAAATCATGGGGGGCAGACAGCTTGAAAGTTCCTTCAAAATGAAAAACGGTCGTCATCAGTTAAAAAACAGCCTTGCGAGCATTACCTCAAGAAGTTATATGATACAAGGCGCCTGCATATTCGATTCGGATTGGACGAGATATAACAAATGCCTAATAATAAATCTTCTAAAGATTGACAGAAACAGGAAAAGAGTCAAAACCCCGTGAACTATTTATTAAATAGTAGCCCATAAAATATATATTACATTAACTATATTGTATAAATAACTGATATATAATTATTTGTTTATGCAGTATTTAGCTGTCTTGTTAAGATGATTAACCTCGAATACGCTGAGGAACAAAGCGCATCTTTCTCGTGGTCTATTAACTTTGGTTTTATGGTTGGGTTAGATTTTTTAGCGTAGAAAAAAAACCTACCCAACATTCCAGCTAAAAATGTTGGGTTACATTATCGCGCTTTGCTTAATAAGCTACCCGAACCTACAATATTTAGATTCCTGCTGAGAGAATGCTGAAATAAGGAGGTGTTTAGTTGGCTACTTTTAAAATAAGGTCAAACTGACTATATGATGAGCTATTTTAGATAAAATTGTTCCACATGAATCTCTTTATAAATCAGTTTAAGCAGCATTAACTATGCGCTGTAAGTCACTTTAAATAAGTTATGTATAGTGCTGATAATAAACAAATAGTATTGAATTTATTTAGATGAAACTTTCTCCAGATTCAAACTTTTTTAATTAGCATAAATTTTTTCATGTAAATCTAAACCTGCAGCTATCAAAACGTCTAAATTATTTCCAGATCAATATCTAGACCAGGATTGTAATTCATTATTGTAATTTGCCAATTCTTAAGATAACCTAAGCTGTTAGATAGTGACTCTAGTTTTAATTTTTAGCATACTGAGCAATCGAATGACCGAAATGATCGAAGTTTTCCCCTGGAATGATAATTTCGAGACGGGAATTTCTCAAATAGATAGGCAACACAAAGTGATTGTTAACTTAATCAATCAACTTGCCAGTCATTTAGCGAATCAGGACGACATCAATACTCTAGATAAAGTTTTTACTGAATTGGTTGATTATGCAAACTATCATTTTAAATGTGAAGAGTCTATATGGGTTCAATACTTATCTGAAGACCCTTATTTTATAGAGCATAAGAAAACACATAAACAATTCACGCTATCTACCTTGAAATTAAAGAACTTACAGGGCAGTAAGCTTGCTCATGAAGTTATAGAAGACGTGCTAAGTTTTCTAACTCACTGGCTGGCAGATCATATTCTAGATAGTGATATGCGTATGAGTAAAATTGTACTGGCTTTAAAATCCGGTACTCCCTTAGATATTGCCAAACAAAACGTTGAAGTTGAAATGAGTGGAGTCATGAAGATTATGCTAGATACGACTCTTTCTATGTATGACAATCTATGTAAGCGGACATTGGATTTACACAGAGAAATAAAGCAGCGAAAGAAAATAGAAGAGGAGTTAAAATTAGCTTCTAGTGTCTTTGATAATACCCTGGAAGGCATTTGTATTACTGATACTCACAGTATCATTATTGACGCCAATACTGCTTTTTTTGAGTCTACTGGCTATGACAAACAGGAAGTTATTGCTCAGCATATAGGGGAAATCAAATCTGGCCTGAATGAGAGTAAATTAACAGCAAAAATTTGGCAAGAACTGGATGATTTGAATCACTGGAGTGGGGAGATTCAAAGCCGAAATAAAGGCGGTGAATTACAAGCTGAATGGCTATCTCTTTCAACCATTAAAAATGATTCTGATGAAATTGTTCATTATATAGGGATTTTTTCAAATATTTCCACCCTTATCAAAAGTCAACTTGAACTACAGCAACTTGCTCATCATGATACATTAACTCAGTTACCTAACCGATTGTTACTGGCTGACCGACTTGACCAGGCTATTGCAAATGCTAAGAGAAATGAGCAACAATTTGCTGTTTGTTTTCTAGACCTTGATGGGTTTAAGCCTGTAAATGATAACTATGGTCATGCTACAGGTGATCTGGTGTTATGTGAAATTTCTCAACGTCTTAAATACCTGATTCGTGGAAATGATACCGTTGCCAGAATGGGGGGGGATGAATTTGTGATTTTGTTTAACGACATAAAGTCTTCAGAAGATTGCAAGTCATTAATAACAAAACTGTTAAGTAGCATATCCAGGCCTATTGAAATTGAAAATATAAGCCATCAGGTAACGGCTAGCATTGGTGTTGCAACTTACCCTGAGGACAGTGAAAATTCAGAAACCTTATTAAACCTTTCGGATAAAGCTATGTTTGAGGCTAAACGTCAGGGGAAATCCAGATATATTATTTTTCAAAATTCCCTGTCATCATAACAGCATAAGGAATATAGCTTTGATGGGACACTATTGTTAATGGCTGAGTAGATATCTTGCCATCATTTATACACAAAAATTAATATGCCAGAGCTCAGTCTGTATTATGTTCATGACCCTATGTGTAGCTGGTGTTATGCCTTCAAGCAAAGCTTGTCTGAACTACAAAAAGATTTGCCTGCTGAAATAAGCCTGGTTTATGTATTGGGCGGCTTGGCTGCTGATACTGACGACCCTATGCCTGTGGCTATGCAGAATATTATTCAGAATGCATGGCAGCGAATTGAAAGGACTGTCCCTAATATTCGGTTTAATTATGATTTTTGGACATTCAACACAGCTACACGCTCAACTTATCCAGCATGCCGAGCGCTTTTGGCGGCACGAAAACAGGGGGCTAATTTTGAAGCTGAACTGTTGCAAGCCATTCAACAGGCCTATTATCAGCAAGCCAAGAACCCTTCTTTAACTGTAACATTAGAACAATGTGCAACTGAGGTCGGTTTAGATAAAGTGGGTTTTATTAAAGATCTAACAAGCCAGGAAATTGAGCATCAATTGCAAGCTGAAATTCAATTAGCGCGAACTATGGGAGTCAGTTCCTATCCATCCTTACTATTATTGCTAGATCAACAGCCGAGAGTCATTACTATAGATTATCTAAATCATCAGCCTATGCTTGAGCAAATATCGGCTATTATGCTTGCTAAATCTAAATAACTGATATCTCCGTAAAGGTATTCACAAAATGAATGTTATCGAAGCATTAGAACAAAGAAAATCAACAAGAGCCTTTCTTAATAAAGAAGTTGAGCAAGCTATTATAGAGCGTATTCTTGATGCGGCACGACATGCACCATCAGGTGTAAACACGCAACCATGGCAAGTAGCTGTGGTTACTGGCAAAGCTAAAACCAAGCTACAACAAAAGTTAGAAGCTAGTTTTCGGGCCGGAAACAAAGTGCAAGCTGATTATCTTTATTATCCAACTGAATGGCAGGAGCCTTATAAATCGCGTCGTAAAGAATGTGGTTTACTTATGTATAAGACCTTAGAAATATCACGTGAAGATAAACAACGACAAACGGATCAATGGGCAGCCAATTATAGGGCTTTTGATGCGCCAGTCATGTTGTTGTTCTTTATGCAGAGTAATATGCAAACGGGTTCATATTTAGATTATGGAATGTTTTTACAATCTATCATGTTAGCCGCTGTTGAGCAGGGACTGGCAACCTGTCCACAAGCTTCTATTGCTGACTACCCAGAAATTGTTAAAGCAGAGTTAGATTATCCCCTAGACACAGTTTTACTCTGTGGAATGGCATTAGGCTACGAAGATAAACAGGCATTGGTCAATAGTTATCGTACATCGCGAGTGGATATGGAGTCATTCAGCCAATTTTTCAAATAAACTGAGTTGATTTGAAAGTCTTCCCAATTTCTTAATTATTGACTTGCACTATATTGATATTTGGACCACTATTAGTTTATAAGTTAAGCAAATATAAGGAGTGTAGCTATGAGTATTGAGAGTAATAAATTAGCAGATAAAGTTGTGATAGCCTTCAAGAATATCTTGAGTGAAGAAGCGAAATCTCATCTCAGTAAAAAAGAATTCGATGAACTAAATCTGATTGTTCATGAAGCTCTTTCTCAACAATTATCAAAAACTGCAGATATTATTGATGAAGTTTCACAACAATTAAGAAGCATGACGGATCATCAGGATATTGGTTTATAAGTTGGTTAATAGTAAAAATTAAAACTTAGAAACAGGCATAAAATAAAACAGACAATGTTGGGGCGCAGACCTTTAGGCTGCTTTTAATGCAGGTTGAAGGACTGCATCTTGCTGTACATTCCTTAACTTTTAGTGATCAGATTTCAACTGTTTAAGCATTTGTTTGCGCATCTCAAATTTCTGCAGTTTACCCGTCACCGTCATAGGAAATTCATTGACGAAGCAGATAGTGTGCGGGATTTTAAAATGACTGAGTTTACCTAGACAATAATCGCGGATTTCCTGTTCATCACATTTTTCCCCGTCATGTAATTGTATCCAGGCAACCAGTTGCTCACCGTAAAATTTATCAGGAACTCCAAACACGGCAACTTCTGCGACTTTGGGATGGCTGAAAATATAATCTTCAATTTCTCTAGGGTAAATATTTTCACCGCCACGAATGATCATATCTTTTAAGCGGCCAGTAATACTGATATAACCCTCTTTATCCATGACACCCAAATCCCCCGAATGTAACCAGCCCTGAGCATCTATCGCAACTGCTGTGGCTTCTGCATTATTATAATAGCCCTGCATTATGTGATAGCCTCGAAAACAAATCTCACCTGATTCCCCTATGGCAACGGTCTGATTATTATCAATATCGATGACCTTAACTTCTTGATGCGGGAGGTTATGACCGACTGTCTGGGTGCGCCTTTGCAGACTATCTTCCCGGGTAGTCAAATGGGTGAGTGGAGATGCCTCTGTCTCGCCATAGCCAATTAAAATTTCATTGCAATGCATTTCTTGCATAACCCGTTGCATTAATTCAGAGGGGCAGGGGGCTCCTGCCATAATGCCTGTTCGTAATGAATCCAGTTTATATTGCTGGAAATTTTTATCTTCCAGTTCAGCGATAAACATGGTTGGTACGCCATGTAATGCAGTACATTGATATTTTTCAATGGCTAATAATACGGCTTCTGGATCAAAATAATCACAGGGAATAACCGCACAAGCGCCGACAGAAAAACACAATAAATTCGAGATAACCATGCCGAAACAGTGATAAAAAGGCACTGAGATGCATAAACGGTCATGCTCATCAAAATGCATAGCCTGAGCTGCAAACCAGGCGTTATTAAGAATATTGTGATGAGTTAAAACCACGGCTTTTGGAAAGCCTGTCGTTCCGGAGGTGTATTGAATATTTATCGCGTCATCGCAATCCAGCTTTGCAGTAATCTGTTCAAGCTGATTTTGGCTTATGTTTTCAGCTTCTGCTAGAAACGTTTGCCAACTGCAAAATCCGGGGCAGGGCACGATAGTTTGTTGCGGCAAAAGAGGGTCATAAACTATGATTTGACGTAGATCAGGTAATTTTTCAGAATTAATATTATTTGATGAACAGTGATGCAATTCTGGACATAATTCCAGCAACATATCCAGATAATGACTTTTTTTAAATGCAGGAATTGTCAGTAAACACTGTACTTTAGATTGCTTTAAGGCATATTCCAGTTCTTGTGGGCGGTAGGCCGGGTTTATATTGACCAGAATAGCGCCGATTCTTGCCGTGGCCAGTTGTATTAAAATCCACTGAATATTATTGGTAGACCAGATGCCGATACGGTCACCTTTAACATAGCCATAACTGAGTAATGCTTTTGCAACCCGATCTATCTGTTCAGATAATTGAGAATAACTCAGTTGTTGTTTCTGCGGCTCACTAATAACAGCAAGCTGCTCTGGATAACGAGCAACAATATTGGAAAAATGTTCAGCAATGGTTAGCCCCAGTAAAGCCGATTCTCCGCCTCGATGAAAATAACTTTTAGTCATTTTCTACGGCCTGCCAATAATCATCTACCTTTTGCTGAATACCTTTGAGCAACTCTTCATTGCGTTCAGGTCTGAACAGATGATCAAATCGCCCCTGTTTACTCAGATACTCTTCAACCGGCAGGCGTTTTTTCGGCACTTTAGTATGAATGACCTTACCGTCTATATACTCCTTTAAAGGCCATACGCCTGTCTTAACCGCCAGATGACCAATCTCAGAACTGTCTTTAGGTTCATAGTTCCAGCCTGTAGGGCAGGGGGCTAAAGCGATAATTAAACGGGGTCCTTTAATCTGTTTTGCTTTTTCAATTTTACGCGCAAGATCAAGCGGTTCAGTACCGATAACCGTTGCCACATAAGCCGGTTTATTGGCAGCCCATAATCCAAACAGATCCTTTTTAAATCCTGGATAGCCAGCACTGCCTTTACTTGTGGATGTTTTGGCTGCATGCGGCGTAGCGCTGGAAAACTGTTGCCCCGTATTGCCATAACCTTCATTATCGTAACAGATATAAAGAAAATCCAGATTACGGTCTATCGCCCCCGAGGTTGCAGATACGCCCATACCATAAGCTGATCCATCTCCGGTTAATACGATGGTGGCTAAATCTTCATCTGTAGTAATCCGTTTTTTTGCCAGCAAAATATCCAGAGCATCTCTGACCCCTTGAGCACCAGCAGGAGCAGAGCCCATCGCAGTGTACAGCCAGGAACCGCTAAAAGGGGTAAATGGATAGATTGAAAGCAGGGTCATGCAACCAGCAGCATTAATAAAGACTGTTTTATCACCATAGACTTCATAAATTTGATGTAACGCTTGCAAACCTCCACAACCCGCACAAGCCGCAGTCCCTGATCCTAGCAAATGGGTGGAGGGTAGGTCTTTCATTCGTTGATATATCGTTTCATTCATGACTGCTGCTCCTTAAGTTCATGGCGTTCAACACCCGCAATTGCCTGAAGTTTTCTAAATTCTCTTAATTCCAACTCGGTATAAAGTAAACGTGGTTCAGGGGTAATGCCTGTCTCAGCTGCTAGCCGGAGAATCTTAGCGATTTGAAACAATTCTTGCTGAGAGATATCCCGTCCACCTAAGCCACCAATAAAACTGGCAATCACAGCAGGGGCATCAGTAACGCCGTACAAGGCTGAGCTAATTTCGGTATGTAATACGCCGCCGCTACCCATAGACAGATTTTGATCTATTACCGCAACTGCTTTTTTACCTCTTAATGCGGCAATAAACTTTTCTTTAGGGAAGGGACGTAATAAGCGTGGCCGTACCAGACCGATCTTACAACCGGCTTCTCGTAACTGTATCACCGCCTGTTTTGCTTTAGTGGCAAAGCAGCCCATCATCACAAAAAGATATTCGGCATCTTCAGTCTGAAAGTTTTCCAGTATGCCGTGATAACGTCCAAATTGTTGCTGAAACTCATCGGCAAGCTGCTCATATACCTGCAAGGCTTGTTGCATAGCTAGATGGCATTCATAACGGAAATAAGAATATTGCGAGCCACCCAGTACAGCAACAGCCTGACTCTCGGGCATGCTGGCTCGAAACTTTATATTGCCACTGTTAAATTCACCGACAAATTGTTTGGCCAAGCTAGAGTCAGGGATTTCGACTGGTTCTCGGGTAAAAGATAAATAAAATCCATCTTCATTGACGATAACGGGTAAACGGATTTGAGGGTGTTCAGCCAGACGATAAGCGATTAACACGCTATCAAGAACTTCCTGACAAGTGGCGCAATGCAGTTGTAAAAAACCACTGTCCCGTGCTGCCAGCACATCGGTATGATCTGGCTCCAGAGTGATCGGTGAACTAAGGCCGCGGGATACATTTAATAATACAAAGGGCGCACGCCAGCCAACCACCGTATAGATCATTTCCATTGCATGCAATAAACCCTGACTTGAGGTGGCGGTAAACACTCTGACACCAGTTGCTGCTGCAGCCCCAGCGGCAGTTATCATTGAATGCTCAGATTCCAGCACCGTCATCTTGCCCTGAATCTCACCTTGATCAAACCAATTAGCCAAGGTTTCTATAATTTCAGTTTGTGGCGTAATCGGAAAGGCTGGAACATAGTCTATATCGGCTAGACGGGCACCCCATGCAGCTGCGGCATTACCTGTCATCAATTGACGTTTCATGACTGTTCCTCCTGTTGAGCCGCTGCTTCTGCGATAGATTCTATTGCATGAGCAGGACATTGTGCAACGCAGATCATACAACCTTTGCAATGATCATAATCAACGACGGGGTTATTACCTTGTTCAATATTAATGGCACTATCCGGGCAACTGTTACTGCATATCCACCAGCAATGATTACAATGATCATAATTAATGACGGGGCGTTGCATACGCCATAACCCCGTTCTGACTTTTACGCTGGTTTGGCTTGCATGGATAACAGGTGCAGAGATATCAGCCGTTTCCAGTTGCAAGTCTATCCAGTCAGGTTTTTGAAATTCAGTTGCTACAATAGCATCTGTTTGTTTAACGATGCCCTGGGCTGCTTCCATGGCTTCATAGGCTTTAATGGCGGCATTTATATTTAACGCAATTAATTCCTCATGACCACTTAATTCTTCCTTAATTGCATCCAGCACATACTGGCAATCGATTTGCCCGCTTAAGCAGGCTGCGGCAGCGGCGCAGGCGGCACTTAGCAAAGGAATTGTTGTGGTTAATGGTTCCAGGATTTGAATCGGAATCTGAATATTTAAGCGTTGTTGCCAGGTACTGGCTGTTTCACGACTGACAATTAACAAGGTACTATTTTCGCTGATGCCTTTCATCACGCCAGCAGCGGCAATTGGAATTAAGCTATCATCTGCAACCACAACCAGACCAGGATTACTGATAATCCCGCGTTCATAAATGGCTTGGTGATCAGCCCGGACATAAGATGTCATCGGGGCACCACGGCGCTCGGCACCATAGCGAGGTGCATCTTGCACCTCAAACCCTGCCATAAAAAAAGCATTACCCAGGAAATGACTGGCGGTCTTCATACCCTGACCACCACGGCCATGAAAACGTATTGTATACATAGTCTGCTCCTTTGCTTATTTAAGCAAATCAGCTAAAAAGGCGGGTAACTTTACCCTTCCGTTTGAGGCGCGCAGGCTTTAGCCTGCTCTGTTAACGCGTAAAATGCAGGCTAAAGCCTGCGCCCCGAACTTAAATAAAATGCGGTGCGGATGAAAATAAAGACCAGCGTCGCATGGACATCGCTTTTTTAACCCGCTCAGTGGCCATTTGTATTGCCGCTTCACGGGGCTGAATATTTTTAGCTTTGGAAATTTCAATGACTTTTCTGCTATTGTCGCTTACTTTTTCTGCTATGGTCGCCATCGCAGCCTGTTGTGTAGCGCCTTTATATTCCATTGCGGCACAAATGACTCCTCCTGCATTGGATATAAAGTCAGGGATACAAAGAATACCTTTTTCATATAGCAGTTTTTCAGCGCCTTCTGTAATTGCAATATTAGCGCCTTGCACAATCAAGCGTGTATTTAACCTGTCCAGATTTTGTTCATTTATAACATCGGGGCGAGCAGCAGGAATCCATATTTCACACTCAATATCAATTATGGCATCCTGTTCCAGCGTTTTGCCTCCACTAAAATCAATCACACTTTTGCCTGCTTGTTTCAACTCAAACAAAGCATCTACATCAAGCCCATCAGCATTAAAAATAGTGCCTCGACTATCATTAACGGCCACAATTTTTGCACCTTGTTCAGCTAAAAATCGGGCAGAGTGCTTTCCAACCGAGCCAAAGCCCTGAATAACAACTCTGGCGCCGGCTAATTCAAAATCCACATAATCCATTGCAACATGAGTAGCCTGCATCAGTCCCCAGGCAGTTGCGCCAATTTCATCTAATGGAATGCCGCCTAATTCTCGCGGTAAGCCAACCGAACGCCCATTTTCATCTCTGACCCAGGCCATACATTCCTCATTAGTGCCCATATCGGGACCAAATATATAAGCTTCCTGATTGCGCAATGAGGCTGCGGCTGCACGTACGATTTGCTGCTTCTGTTGTAATGGCATTTTAGGATCACCATAGATCACCATTTTTCCTCCTCCATGAGGTAATCCGGCAGCGGCGTTTTTTAAGGTCATGGCTCTGGCCAGTCGAAAGCATTCGTTAACACTGACATCAGGGGCAATGCGCAGCCCGCCAATTGAAGGCCCCATAGCAATATTATCGACAACTAAAATACCTTTCAGGCCTACATTAGGTTCATATATATGAATTATTTTTGAAGGGCCCAGTTCATCAGCAAAATTAAACATATCGTCCATTGTTAACTCCTTTTACTGTTTTAAATTTTTTATAATATCCAGTGGAAATACGATAGTAGAGGATCTCTCACCAGCAATTTCCGTTAAAGTTTGTAAATACCTTAGTTGAATAGCTTCAGGTTGCTCTGACAATATTTTTGCTGCTTCTAATAGTTTTTTAGAAGCCTGCATCTCACCTTCGGCATGAATAACTTTGGCTCGTCTGGTACGTTCTGCTTCCGCCTGTTTGGCGATGGCCCTGATCATGCTTTCATCCAGATCAACATGTTTAATTTCCACATTAGAGACCTTAATACCCCAGGCATCCGTTTGCTGATCCAGACTGGTTTGAATATCGATATTCAATCGATCACGTTCTGACAGCATCTCATCCAGTTCATGTTGTCCTAATACAGAGCGTAAGGTAGTTTGAGCCAGTTGACTGGTTGCATCGTAAAAATTTTCAACCTGGATAATGGCCTTGTCAGGCTCTATCACCCGAAAATAAACCACGGCATTGACCTTAACCGAGACATTATCACGGGAGATGACATCCTGAGTGGGCACATCCATTACAATGGTCCGTAAATCCACCCGTTCCATTTGTTGAATAAGTGGGATAACAATGATAAATCCCGGGCCTTTGACACTGTAAAACCGCCCCAGCATAAATATCACGCCACGCTCATATTCCCGCAGGATTCTAAATGCACTGATGATCAGTAACACTAGCATGATAATAAAAATGTAACTAAAATTTGCAAACATGATTAGTCCTCCGGTGTTTTGTAAGGTAAAACCTTTAAAATTAAACCGTCAATTGCTATTACTTGTACTTTGTCATTTTTGTATAACGGTTGCGGGCATGATGCACGCCAGCTTTCACTATGAATATGGATGCTGCCGATTCCGCTAAAATCATTTTCCACTATGCCTATACTGCCTAGCATCTGTTCTTTACCGCTGACAATGGGGCGATGTCTTGCCTTGAAAATCAAGCCCAGTGCAATAATAAAAAAAGCCGCGCTACTCACTGCAAACCCTGCAATTAATCCCAGATCTATACCAAATCCGGGTAAATCAGTATCAATTAAAATCACTGATCCCAAGATAAAAGCAGCTACGCCTCCCAGCCCTAATATGCCAAAGCTAGGACTAAAGGCTTCGGCAATCATCAAGGCTAGGCCGAGTAGAATAAGCCCAGCCCCTGCATAATTTACGGGTAATAGTTGTAAGGCATATAAGCCTAATAATAGGCAAATTCCTGCAATCGTGCCGGGAACAATACTTCCTGGGTTTGAAAATTCAAATACCAGACCGTAAATTCCTATCATCAATAGAATATAGGCAACACTGGGATTAGTAATGGTTGCCAGAAATTGACTGCGCCAGTCTGGCTTAATAGGTTGTACTTCAGCGTTGTTGCTGTCAAATATGATGTCGTTTCCTGAAACATTTATTTTTCGTCCCTGCAATTGCTTCAATAGGTCTGCAGTATCATTGGCAACGATATCTATAACATTCAGTTTTAAGGCTTCTTCAGCGGATAGGCTGGCTGCTTCACGTACTGCCTGTTCAGCCCATTGCGCATTTCTACCATGTATTTTTGCCAGACCGCGAATATAGGCCGATGCATCATTAACTATTTTGTGCGCCATTGGATTAGACAATGCTTGCTCTTTGTGCTGATTTTTATCCGCGTTGTGTTTATCTTTATCATCAGCAAAGTTTGAAAAACCACCTATTTGCACGGGGGTTGCAGCACCCAGATTGGTTGCTGGAGCCATCGCAGCAATATGGCTGGCATAGAGAATATAGGTTCCTGCACTTGCCGCACGGGCACCGCCGGGGCTGACATAAGTGATGATAGGGATAGGAGAGGCAATGATCTGCTTGATAATACTGCGCATGGAGGTATCAAGTCCTCCAGGGGTATCCATTTTGATTAATACAGCCCGGGCTTGGCTCTCAACTGCTTTTTGTAAATTGCGCTCTATATAATCGGCTATTGCAGGGCCTATAACAGCATTTATTTCCAGTTGGATAATAGTTGATTGCTTTGCAGGCGTATTCGTCATTTCAGCAGAATAAACAGTTGTGAATCCTGTCTGCAATAACAGCAATACCAATAGAATATTCCGTAAAATCAACATAAGCCTATTACCCTTTATTATTGTTGATTTTTTCAGTGTACTCCTGATAAAAACTTGTCGCAATGGTATTTTTTATAATCACACATTGCCAGGCGATGGCAGATATTAAAGTTAACTGGGTGGATTGTGAGTCACTACTTAATTATCCGGAACAAGCTGCTTATATAGAATTGATATCTGTTGTGCCAAAGGTTTATCTGTACAAAATAAAATACCCCGATGATTCATAAAAGTGGAATCGGGCCGGTTTAAATCTAGGGGCTGCCGATATATATCACTCACCTGTGCTTTTGCTTCGTTAAATAAACAGGCTGTTGCAGCAAAATCCCATAAACTGCCGCCGCCATTTTCTGCTTTAGGGAATTTAAAATAACAGGCAGGGGACTGTTCCAATGCCCAGCAAGCATTCATGGTCGCTCCGCCGTGCTGAATAATATTTAAGTTGTAGTAGCCTAATTCTATGGCTAGTTGATTTAGTTGCGTTAATACTTGTGGATATAAGGCGTGCTTTTTAAAGCTTCGATCGGTGATAAAAGTAAGCGGCTGTGGCTGGTTTTTCTTTGTATTTGCTATCTTCCAGGGGGTGTTATTACGAAAAACCCCCAGTCCTTTTATTGCATGATATAGCGTTTGTTTGATGGGGTCATAAACGACACCGATATAAGGGACGCCTTGACGTGAGACTAGCGCAATAGAAACGGCATATCCATCAGTGCACTCAATAAAGGGGAGCGTGCCATCTAACGGGTCTATACACCAGAAGAAATCTTTATGCAGACGCTGCTGATCATCAGGGCTTTCTTCTGTTAACAAGGCTAAATCAAATTGAGTACAGCTGGGTTGCAGGTTTTGTAAAATAACTGCCTGACTCAAATGGTCCACTTCAGTCACAACTTGCGAAGCCAGGGTAGAACCACCTTGCTTGATTTTAACCTTGGGCTTAGTTGCTGTGTATTGCTGAATAATTTGACCTGCCTGCAAAGCTGCAGAAATCGCACATTGGCTTAATATAGATAAATCGTGCTGGCTAAGTTTCATAATAAATTTTCTGATATAAAGCGTTCCAAAAGTTTGTACTCTTTAATCTCACACTCAAAAGTATAGCTATCAACACAAACATTTGAGTAGGTTTTACAAGGAGGGGCCTCCAGGCCGCGACCGCGATAGGGAAAATCCAAGTACAAATGCAATCGCGGCCTGGAGCCCCCCCAGAGCTAAAAACAGCTAATTATTTACATTTCCCTGCGTAAACAATTGTGTAGATAGCTGTGCAACCATAGACGTTGCATGCAACGTCTCTACAGACTGCTGTTATGCAATTCAGCAATTACTTGTTGCGCGAGTCTTTCACTGTAACTGTTAATTTTCCAATGCCCAGGACTCCAGCCTTTGATAAAACGATGAAAGTCAGTCCATGCCAAGGGAAATAATGCTCGCCATTCTTGTTCAACGGCATTAGCATCTATCGCTTTATGATTGTGTTTTAAAGCCTGTTTCAGGATGGAAAAATAATAATCTAATAATTTCATTTCTTGTTGCTGACATTCATTTTCAGTTAAACAACTGCCAATAAAGTAGGCAACATCTTTCATTCCACAACTACCGCCCACATACTGAAAGTCAACAGCTGCAACAGTATTACCTTGTCTACTAAAACAAAAGTTAGCAAGTTTTGCATCACCATGAACAAAGGTTTGATAATGACTGTCCTGTAATTTCTGATCAATCAAACTGGCAGCCTGTTTTAAAGCACTATCTTGTAAAGCGTCAAGTTCATCAGGGCGGGTGGCTAAATGCCAGTATGTCCCTGTCGGCCATAAATGATCAGGCGACTCTCCCATAAAAGTAGCATGAAAATGAGCTAACCAGAACAAACAGGCTTTAATATCTTTGTCAGACACCTTACTTTTGCGCAAGTCAAAGCCGGCGGCATCCAGGTCTTCCAGAAGAATAAACATTTCACCGGGAGCGGATTCAGTAGCTAAACAACGAGGCACACGGCAATAGTCAGAACATCGCTCGCTCCATTGTGCATACCAGGCAATTTCCACCTGATAAGATGTGATTTTTCTTTGGTGTGATTTGTCAGTGTTCCAGCCGCGAGGATGATTGTTTTGCTCAGGCAAGCATACGTGTTTAACAATAACACTTTTATATTCACTGCCTTGCAAACCATAACGCACTATTTCCCCATAGCCACTCCAGAGGTTTTGAATAGACTCTATTTTAAATAATTGCTTAGCTGCAGTAGCTTGAAGTATAAGTGATTGAAAATGCTTGTTCATTTCGTTAGGGGAGGGGGTAATTATAAATATCTATTTGATGACTCATGTGTTTCCGCTATATTAGCAAAGGATTACTCAATGTTGGAGCAACCGTCGTCGTATTATTTATTTGTTTTGAAAAGAACATCGAATTATTTTAATCATAACAAGTTAACAACCTGGCATGATTAAAGTTGTTGTGTGCGAATTATATTAATTGATCCTTTAATCTTATGGATTAAAAGCGGATATAATACACCTCATTATTAATGATTTTTGACTATGAAGGTAAGAAAGTACTTCGTATAGAAAAAAATGCAGAATGTTAATATCGTAGTATTAATAGCATTTTTATATATGAAGAGAGAAATATCCAAAATCACCGCAAGCTAACATCTATATTTCTTTATAAGAATATGCTAACATATTGGTTCGTTTTATTTAACACTATTTAAGGGGCTTATGTCTTATTCTTTATTATTTAGCTTTTTATTGTTTATGATCAGCTTAACTGCTTGCAGTCTCCAAACTCAAACAGTTGAGTCAGGAAATAATTTGCATAACAACAAAAAGACTTACAGTATTCCTGAAATTAGTCATGGGCTTATTCAATCGCCTATTAACATCTTATCGTATAAAGATACAACGACGAACAAGCATCAGATTACCTTACATTTTCAAGATGAAGTTAATGCAGTTGAAAATCTTGGGCACACCGTGCAACTAGATTTTGCCAAGGGTAGTAGTATTAGTAATGATGGGATGAGCTATGAATTTAAACAGATGCATTTTCATACCCCTTCGGAACATCTGATAGATGGTATGACATATCCCATGGAGATGCATATTGTTAATTATGCCCCTATTACTGCTGAAAATGGTATTCCTCATTACTTAG
>ENA-ORXI01001646-ORXI01001646.1-sediment-metagenome-genome-assembly--contig:-NODE-1646-length-17104-cov-5.699301_pt1 | contig 17104 bp, 19 predicted proteins | sample MGYA00237861_ERZ511468 | MGnify/ENA primary metagenome ERZ511468 (study PRJEB26299, sample SAMN06266213) | sediment metagenome | isolation source: Hudson Canyon methane seep mesocosm | place... | reverse complement strand
AGATTTTGCTGAAGATATGAAGGAGCTATTATGAGTTTATTTGATAGTAATACAGGTCTCATCCACATGGATTTAGCTTCAATTGAACCTAAACAAGAACGGGCAGGGATCGAAGCAACTTATATCGACGACTCCCCATGTAAGACGTGTTCAAGAAGAACTAATTGCATGGTTGAATGCGAGGATTTCGAGAAATATGTTGATCCTCTAAAATATGCTCGGAAAATGAAAAAATTGGGAGGATTATGATATGTCTAAAGAAAAAATAAGAGCTAAATGGTCTACGGAGTTAATTGAACCAGATTTACCAAAAGATTACGGGAAATACGATGTGATCAAGGCTCTTGCCTGGTATAATATTATGACTGACTCTAAAACCTGTACAGGATATGTTAATTCATATCTCAAGAAAAGAAAAATTTTAAAGGTCATAACTCCTCAGAATTCTATACAAACCGCTGCTGCTGTGGCAAGACTCATTGATCGGAATCAAATTACGGATTCCAAAAACCTAGAGTGGATGGAAGATTGGGTATCCCAACTAAACGACAAGGTTATTGTCCCTAAGGATCCAAATAAAAAAGTTATTTCGGTTGCTGAAGCTACTGCAAATAAATTGAATTTCTTTCTTGAGGGCCTCGATAATGCCGTGGATGATTTTATTTTTAATTCAGATTTTAAAATGAAATTCTCGACAGAAAAATATTTAGCTAATAACAATGTTAAGTATGGGATGCTCAAACACATCGATAAATGGGCCTCAGACTTCCGTGACGAGATTATTTTAAGTAAGACGGATAAAGACCTTAAAGAAGGATATTCGAACTTTACAACACCACAGAAGAACAAAATCATTAAATTTATGAATACTATGATAGAAGGTGTGGGAATCTATGGGGTTGCTATTAAACCAGAGAGAGTTAAAAAGATTAAATCCCCTTCCAAGATTGTCTCAAAATTAAAATATGCAAAATCGTTTCCAGAACTTAAGCTCAAATCTGAAGATCCACAACGACTAATCGGATCAAAAGAGGTTTGGGTGTATAATACTAAAACTAAAATGGTTGGTTATTACACCTCACTCGATGGAATGACTGTCACTGGAACAACCCTCAAGGGATTTGATTTTTCAGAACAAAGACGATTAAGAAAACCAGAAGAACAACTCAAACTCCTAACTGATATGAGAAAGGGTAAATGGATTATCCGATTCACTACAATGGCAAAGACTGTTAGAACAAAGGGAAATGGCAGATTTAATGATGGAGTAATTATTCTCAAGGTTTTCTAATAACCATATAAATAACTATATTACTATAATATAATGTTTACATGGAAAATTATTTTGGAAAAAATGGGTTTGTCTGGTTTGTAGGGGTTGTCGAAGACCGAATGGATCCAGAAAAACTCGGCAGAGTTAGGGTTCGCTGTCTGGGTCACCATTCTCCCGACAAAATAGATATACCAACCGATCACCTTTCGTGGTCGACAGTCATGGCACCAACGACAAACCCATCAATGAACGGTCTTGGATCGACTCCACCGTTTTTAGTTGAGGGGTCATGGGTTACTGGTTTCTTTGTTGACCAATTTAAGCAAGAATGTGTGGTTGTTGGTTCTCTTCCGGGATTTAATACCCCATCAGGAGATTCATCTAACAAAGATGGATTTAAAGATCCAAATGGTATATATCCTAGAGCAAACTCCGATTTAATTGACACGAATAAACTCGCTCGAGGAAATCATGCTAAGAGTCATGATTCTCTTATGACTCGAGAAAATAATAAAATAACCGATATACCAAAGGCCACCAAGCCCAAATTATCCACCATTGAATCCATGGTAGATGATCCCCGTAAAACCTGGGATGAACTCGACCCAAAATCTAACACATTCAGTGTATACCCCTATAACCATGTCACAGAATCTGAATCGGGGCATGTGTCTGAGATAGATGATTCTCCCGGCGGTGAGAGATTGATGAATTACCATCGCACCGGAACATTCGATGAAATCCATCCAGACGGATCTAAAGTTACAAAGATTATTGGATCTGAATATGAAATATTATTTTTATCGCAAATGATTTTTACCATATGAAGTCCCAATCCCAAACTTCTTTTAGAATCACTTTCTCTATAGTTTTTATCAAAAAGTAAATCAGGATTTTTTATAGGTTTACCATCACTGTTAAAGCAGAGTATTACTTTATTGCTGTGTTTGTCTTTTTGTAAGTTAATATTGATTTTTGCATTTCTTATACTGTGTTTGATGGCATTTGATATATTGTTATCAATAAGTCTTTCCAACTCAATATCATTCATTAAAATATGTATATCTGCTTGGATTTTATATTCCAGAGTTTTATGATTTGCTTCAAGAATATGTTTAAAAAATTCTATTCTTTCATTGATAAAATTTGTAAAGTTAATATCAACAGCTTTATACTCTATTGAATCGTTTGAAATAATATAGGATAAGTCCTCGTATGAATTTGATAACATACTAATTGAAGAATTTATTTGTGTTACAAATTCTTGAACATCCTCGTATCCTTTCATCTCAATTCGTGAAGAGTTTGCCATGATCACCGTTAATGGCGTTCTGATTTGATGAACCATATCAGCAATAAATTGTTTGTTCTCTCCGAGTAATAGTTGATTCTTTTGGACTTCATTATTTAATGAATTATGCAATTTGTTATAGTTATCTTGCAACGAAGCGATCTCTTTTACTATAATATTTTTTTCATTTGAATCATTGTTATTTTGTATGTGTTGAACAATGTTGGTAAGTTTTAATGATACATTATTTAACACAAATCGATATAGAAACCAAAGTATGATAACTAATAAACCAAAAATAGATAGGAAAGTATAAAAACTTTTATTTATCTCTTCTTGTAAAGCGTAATTGTCAAAAGCTGCTTTTATAATTAATTTTGTTTCATCGTTTTCATTAAAAAGACCGTTAGTAATTGAATAGTGATGTGAGTTTTTACTTGAAAAACTGATATTACTTAAAACTCTGTTTTCATCTGTAAATATCTTTGATAGTTCCTTATTTAATATTATCTTTTTATTACTAACATCTGTAGAGGTAATGTCTGATATTTGTTCTTTGTATTGAGGTAATATCACTGCGAATTCATATAGAAACTTCATCGCCTTATTCCAGTGTTCTTCAAAATCTACTTTTTTAAATGTTGAGGATTGAAAATCTAGTTTTTGAATCATATATTTTGATAATACGTATATATCTAAATTACTTATTGTTTTTTTATGATTAAGATATAAGTCTTTGATTGTTTTATATGAATCTATCACATAAGATATCTCAATGATTTTCTTCTCATCTTTAGATAATTTCATAATATATCTCTTTAAATTCATTGACGCAGAATCAATTTTGGGAGGTGAGATATCAATATTGATTTGTTTATTAAAAACCGAATCATAAAGAGTTCTGTTTGATTTGTAAGTCCCTAAATTTAGACCTGTATCAGGTTTATATGAAGTGTCTTCAATGATGTAATCTTTATTGATAATAAAAACTTCATATTTTCCAAAAGAGACATTTTTATTTAATTCATTTTCTAATGTATCAACTGAATAGTTTTTGTTCTTATGTATATAATTTACTGCAAAATCCAATTTTTTAATATTCATGGTCTCTTGTAATTTAAAATCATATTGTATTTTATCAAAGGCCAGTCTAAAATTCTCTCTAATTTGCAATGAATCTTTATATGTCTTATTATAGAAGCCCTGTATCAGATTCTTCTTTATAAAGTAGTATTGTGTTGATAACCCAACAAAGATTAGTAACAGTATTAAACTTGAAATCATAAAGTGATACTGATTTAATTTTAAATTAATTTTCAATCTTATACCCTATACCGATTTCTGTTTTAATAATATCCATTGGGAGTTTTTTTCGAATACAATTAACTAATTGTCTCATGGGATACTTATCTTTAATCTCATTTTCCCAAACGTAATCAATGATTCGTTCAGTACTCACTGTTATCCCGATATTATCTATTAAGATATTTAAAAATCTTTGCTCTTTCTTTCTAAGCTCTATTGAAACATTATCCACAATAAAACTTTGACTGCTTTCACAATAATAAAAATTATCGCTAAATTTTATTGAAGGAAGGTTTTTATTTATTAAGTTATTAATTCTTACTTCTAACTCTTTAAGATGAAAAGGCTTTTTAAGATATTCATTACAACCATTATCATAGGCTTGCGTTAAATTATTTATTTCCAGTGAGGCTGTAATTATGATAATAGGTACGTGAATATTAGTTTTTCGTATATACTTTAGCAGCTCTAAACCACTAATGCTAGGTATGTTTATATCTATAAGGTACAAGTCAAAGATATTTTTATCAATTAAATCAATAGCTTCTTCACCATCTTCAATACTGGTAACTTCAAATGGTTTGGTTTCCAAATATGAGGTAATGGTTGTGTTTAATTGTATGTCATCTTCTACTAGTAAAACTCTCATTTATACTCTTTATAAATTTTTTTAATTGTATTAATTTAATGCAATAATTTGTGTACTTTTATGTAAAAGATTAACATTTTATATATTAATTCCTTATGTTTGTTAAAAAAATGACATGGATGTGACATTGGTTAACAACAATTTCTAAAGATGTTTGATTTAACACAAAAGGAAAAAAATGGAAAGTTCTAATAATATGTCACGTCGAGGTTTTTTGAAACAGTGTGTCGTTGGAGGAATCGCAGTATACAGTGCACCCTTACTGTTTGGTTCTGACAAATTTAAAGAATACACCAATAGTAGACTTCTACAAAGTGATTGGAAAGGCGATTTAGTCAAGCCTAAATTTAGATTTGATGCAGTTGCAAAAGTTACAGGTGAAAAGATTTATAGTAGAGATTACAGATCAAAAGATATTGAGGGTTGGCCCAATAATCAATCTTATGCATTTATTCTAAGAGTAACCAAAGCAAATAGGATTTTTGAAGGATTTGATTTATCATCACTGACAAAGCAGATGAAACCATCATTTGTTATCAGTGCTGAAACTTTAAAAAAAGACCATATTAATTTTCCAGAGTTTTTTGGAAAAGAGGTATTATTAGCTCAGGGAAAAGTGCCTGACTATGAAGGGCAAGAAGTTGCCATCTTACTTTTTGATGATTTTATTTCATATAAGAGAGCAAAAAACCATCTTCAGTTTAATGATGAAGTAATAAAATATTCCAACAAAATATATCCCTTAACTTCAGCTTCAAAACCTCCTTATGCCACTTGGCGAATTGTAAGAGAAGAGGGGGCTTTAAAAGATAAATACAGTCCACTGCAAGATGGGTTAATCTTCGCAAATATTAAAAACAATAAACCTGTATGGCCTAAAAAAGGTAATAAACAAGGTAATAGTTTACAAAAAGCCATGCATTATTCAAACAAACTTCATAAAGATATCCAAAGTGAAGATTGGCATGTTATCGATAAAACCTTTACAACACAATCCATTGATCCAGCAATGTTAGAACCAGAAGCATTTAATGGTTGGTATGATAGAAAAACACAAACGATGCATTTGGTTATATGTTCACAATCTCCAGCAGATTTTTATTTACTCGCAGGAGAGATGCTCTCAGAGTCACCAATTGGCAAAAAAGTAAAAGATTTAGTTGTTCACTCTCCTTATATTGGTGGAGGTTTTGGAGCAAAAGATCATACTCCTTTTCCATACTATGGGTTAATAACTCTGTTATACAGTAACAATCCAATATCGTTATCAAATAACAGATATGAACAATTTCAAGCAGGAATTAAACGTCATCCATTTGTAATGAGAAATAAATTAGCATTTGACAAAAAAACTAAGAAAATAAAAGGGCTAACCAGTGATGTTGATGTTGATGGAGGAGGAAGATTAAACTTCTCTAGTTCAGTAACAATGGTAGGACTTAGTGCCATGCAAAGTGTTTATTATATTCCACGTAATGATTTAGTAGGGAGTGTTTATCCCTCATCTATGCCAATTGCTGGATCCATGAGAGGATACGGAACGTTGCAAACTATGGCTTCAATGGAAATGATGATGAATGAAGCGGCTTCTGATTTAGACGTTGACCCAATTGAGTTAAGAAAAATAAATGTTTTTAAAGCAGGTGATAAAAATACACAAGGTGCAATTCCAAATGGCGAATACCGATATCTAGAAATGCTAAATATGGCCCAAAAGCATCCTATTTGGAAAAACAGACATAATAGAAAAGTCCAATTTGAAAAAGAAAATGTTGGTAAAAAGTATGGAGTGGGTTATAGTATTGTAACAAAAGATTATGGAACAGGTGCCGCTGCACCTGCAACCAGTGTTGAAATTACAGCTGAGGGTGAGATTACAGTTAAAGTTGTATATATGGAAATGGGACCAGGAACTGATACTGCTCAAGGAGCACTTGTTAGTGAATACTTAGGTAGTATGGCAGATAACGTTGTAATGGGAGAGATTAAAGCCTTTGATGCAATGGAACAGATTGAAACAGACAATCCATACTTAATCTCACAAGACAAACAAGATGAGATGTCTAAAAATCCTCAATGGACGCCAGTGGTTCATATGGCATCAGCTGCATCAATGTCCTCATATTATCAAAGTCATACAACTTCAATTTGTGCAAAAATGATTTTAAAACATGGATTATATCCAGCAGCTGTTGAAATTTGGAAAACAAAATACTTTAACAATGCCTACGCAAAAGCCAACTTTGGTGATTATACCACTGCTTCATGGAAAAATGGGAAACTATCAGCTGATGGATTCCCTCCAATTGATTTAAAAACCTTAGCTAAAAAAGCGCATGAAATGGGCTTAGTTACTGGTGTTATGACTCATGCATTTAACAGATGGGCGTGGGCAAGTGCATCATTTGATATTAATGGTGCCTCTGAAGAGCTCTTAATTGATGGCTTGGCATTAAAATATGGTAAGAAATCTAAAAACTCTTCTAAACACGATGGATTCTCACTAGTCAATAGAAAAACGATCAGTTATCCAAAAACAGCATTAAATAATGCAATGGTTACATACCTTGCCCCTTGTGCAACATTAGTTGAACTCTCTATTTCACAAGGAAGTGGAGAAGTAGAAATCTTAAATACTCATACGTGGTTAGAGCCTGGGAAGGTAATAGTCAAAGAGTTAGTAGAAGGACAAATTGAAGGTGGTTTAGTTATGGGAATAGGGCATGCCTTATATGAATCTCTGCCACAAGGACAAGATGGTGCAGGAAATGGAACGTGGAATTTCAATCGATACAATGTCCCAATGGCCAAAAACGTAGGGGTTTGGAATCTTAACTATACGATACTTCCTCCATTGTCTAAATCAGACCCAAGTAAAGGAATCGCTGAAGTTGTAATGATCCCTGTTGTTTCATCTATTGTTGAAGCAATTAACCATGCCATTGATAAACGATTTTATCATTTACCCGTAACACCAGAAGATATAGTCAAGGAGATATAAGAATGAGTACTTTAAAATTAACCATAAATGGTAAGAAAATTGACCCAATAAAAGTTCCTGAAGAAGTAATGATGATTGAGTTTTTACATGAACATATGAACTTAACGGGTACAAAATTTGGATGTGGACAGGGTGTTTGTAATGCTTGTGTCATTATTGTAGATAATGAAGATGGAACAAAAGAGCTTAAAAAGTCTTGTGTTAATTCTACTTCAGTTTTTAATAATAAAAATATAAGAACCATTGAAGGACTTGCAACTAAAGACAAAAATAATAATCTTCTAAAATTAAATCCAGTGCAAGAGGCATTTATGGAGCAATTCTCCTTTCAATGTGGTTGGTGTACTTCTGGTTTCCTAAACGCGGCAACTGTGTTAATTGAAGAATTAAAGGCTAATCCAATAAGAAAGTCAGATGTTGAAAAAGTAATTGAAGAGGCATTAGGGGAGCATATCTGTAGATGTACGGGATATGCAAAATATTATAAGGGTATGAAAAACTTAATACTCAGTTCTCAAGGATTAACATTATGATTAAAAAAATTATTATAAGTTCATTAGTTATAGGTACTTTAGTAAACTCACTGTATGCGAAGTCTTCAGACTTAATAGAAAAAGGGAAAGAAGTCGCAGTTGCCGCTGATTGTTATGCTTGTCATACTAATGGTGATGGACAAAAATATGGAGGAGGTGTACCTTTTCCTACTCCTTTTGGAATTGTTTATTCTAAAAATATCAGTCCAGACAAACAAAATGGTATTGGTTCTTATTCATATGAAGATTTTTCGCAGGCTGTAAGACGAGGGGTGAGTAAAAGAGGTAATTTATACCCTGCAATGCCTTATGATTCTTTTCATCTGGTAACCGATGAAGATACAAAAGCATTATATGCTTATTTTAAAAGTATTCCTGCTGTTTCACAAAAAAACAAAAAAGATGAAGTCTCTTTCCCTTTTAATATTAGAATGGGTCTTAAAGGGTGGAATTTAATCAACTTACCCTCAAATACTTTTAAACCCAATCCTAATAAAAGCAAGGTGTACAATAGAGGTGATTACTTAACAAACTCTTTGGGACATTGTGGTTCGTGTCATACGCCAAGAGACGCTACAATGGCTATTGATAAAAGTAAACATTTAAAAGGTAACTTTATAGCTGGAACCATGGCACCTGATATTTCAAGCAGTGAGTTACGAAGACAAGGTTGGACACAAGACAGCATTGTTTCAATACTAAAAGATGGTTACTCAAAAAGAGGTACGATACTTGGACATATGACACCAATTACTTATCACAGTTTGAGTAAATTAAATGACAAAGATTTAAATGCAATGGCAGTATATTTATTGGACAGTGATGAAAAAATAGATGAACAGCCTTTAACTTTTAAGAATCATAATAAAAAAGACCCAGGATATACGTTATATACTGGATATTGTGCAAGTTGTCATGGCCAAAATGGGCAAGGTATTCCAAATACAGCACCTGCAATGGCTGGGAATGGAACGTTAAATCAAACTAAACCACTTAATACAATTTATACTCTTGTTTATGGTATTCAAAAGCAGAGGTATTCTCAAACAAACGCTTTTGCTGCAATGCCTTCATATAAATTTACAGATGATGAGTTAACCAATATTGTTAACTACTTACAAAATACATTCACAAATTTAAATAGGACATACACAAAAGCTCAAATTGTTAAGTTTAAAAAAGAAGTTATCGAAGGTGCTCATGATGAATAATCATGAGGGTCTTGTAATAAAATCAGCCTTATCATGGTTAAAAGAAGAAAAAGAGTTTTACCTATGTACCATAATCTCTGCTAAGGGCGCGTCAGTTCGTTCCCTTGGCTCTTTATTTGCATATGATGGAGAAGATAAAAAAGGTTTTATTTCTGAGCCCAGAAGCGATGATGCTTTTTGTAAACTTTTAGATCAATCCTATTTTAAAGATAAGGTGAGTTATTTTACCTATGGAAATCAACTTATCAATGATGATGAATCTTTAACAATACCTTGTTGTGGGAATGTTACTCTAATGATTGAAAAAATTAAACCTTCAAAAGAGACTATTGAATTATTTACTGTATGGAATAATTTAATAGAGCAAAGAAGTAGCTTTAGTAGAATCATAGATAAAACAACAAACACTACAAAATTTGAATCGTATTCCTTGGCACCTTCTTGTGAAGATAAAAATGTGAAAATAGAAGATGGTAAAATTGAAATTGGTTATTTGCCTATTATTCAAGTATTACTCGTTGGAGCAACACCTGTATCTAAATACATAGCAAGATTAGCAACTGGATTAGGATTTATAGTTAAACTGTGTGAAAATAGAAAACTATTTTTAGATAATTTAGAGTATGAAGGAATAAACAATGATTTTGAATTATGTCAACTTTCATCAGATCTCTTTGTCAAAAAATATGTAGATAAATATACCGCGGTACTTTCCTTAGCTCATGATCCTACTATTGATGATAATGCCATTTCAAATGCACTTACGTCAAACTCTTTTTATATAGGAGCAATTGGTTCACAAAAAAACTGTGATAAAAGAGTTTTAAGACTCAAAGAAAATGGCTTTAGCGATAATGTAATATCAAAACTATATGCTCCCATTGGTATCAAAATCAATAGTCAAACTCCGGATGAAATTGCCATTTCAATTATTGCCCAATTGGTATTGCTGAAACCCACTCTATGAAAAAGAGTACTTGTGCATTGGTTTTAGCTGCGGGATTTTCTGTAAGATATGGTTCTGATAAAAGATTTTCAGGATCAGAGCCCTTACTGTTAAGAACGTTGAAAAATATTATAAACAGTTTTGATACGATTTATTTAGTACACAGAAATAATGATGAAAAAATAATTGCTTTGCTTGAAGATTTACCCATTAACCTAATCAAAGCTCCCAGTGATGATATTTGCTTAGGAACAAGCATAGGAGTTGGCATTGAGCATCTTAAAAACAGCCAAACCAAGTATGAATCTTGTGCAATTTTTCTAGCAGATATGCCATTTATTAAAGAGGAAACAATTCATGAGCTTCAATCTATTCAAAGCAATAATCTCATAGTTCGTCCAAAGTTTGAGAAAAAGCCTGGTCATCCTGTTGTTTTTGGGAGCGATTTTTTTGATGAACTTATAAAAATCAAAGGAGAAGAGGGTGCAAGTTCTGTGGTTAAAAAAAATAGTAAAGCTTTGAATATAATCAGTGTCAAGGATTCTGGCGTCATTGAAGATATTGATTACCCCAAGTAAAAAAATTACATTTATTTACTTAATATCATTCTAGAATACAAACCAGCAGTGGAGGTATATCCTACTTCACTGAATTTTAGATTTTTTTCTTTATCATAGATGAGTGTGGTTGGATAGACTTTGATATTGAACTTTCTAGAAAAAAATCCATCTCTATCATTTACAACTTTAAACGAGAGTTTATGTTCATCTAAATATTTTTGTATCTCTTTTTTCGTTCCTGACTCAACTGCAATTGTTATGACTTCATAGTCTTTTGAAATTTTTTCAATATTAGGTGCTTCAAATTTACAAGTAGGGCACCATGTGGCCCAGAAGTGTACTAATAAAGGTTTGTTTTGTACTACTTGATAGGTTGTATTATCAAGAAGTTTAAAGGAATCTATATTGAGTTTGTCTTTATTTAAATCAAGGGAATTATAATAACTTATTGCATTTAAAATTATGGCAGCAAGTACTATGAATTTTATGGCTTCTTTTAAATATTTTTTTATGTTACTGTTCATTTTTGCCTTAAATTGTTTGTATGGATACACTTTGTTTTGAATCAATTAACTTAATTGACTTACATATTAATATATTTTTCTAAATTATTAGGTAAAGTGGTATTTTGAATTTCAAGGGTTGAAGCAGTCTAAAAAGATAACCTCTTTAGACTGTGTGTTAGATAGTTTATACTAATTAATTTGTAATTGAATATCTTTGTTTTTAGATAAAAATGAATTTTTATTTAATCCTGCTTTTGAACAAGCATCCTCTAGCGTCTCTTTGTTTTCTAAAAGTCTTAATAAAACTTCTATTTTTTTATGTGTTTTTATATGTGTAATTGACATATTATTCCTTTCTACTTGAAATAAAATGAGTTTTTAATGTTTTTAATGTGTAATATCAACGGAGCAATTAATAAAAGGCATAGAACGTGATGAAACTCTTTTTCATCTAAGTGAGCGTATTATAGCTTAAAATTAAATAAAAAGCAAGTGTGTGGTTTTTATTTAATTTTGATCCTCTTTGAACTGCATTATTTGATACCTTTACGTATATCTAGATTCCCCATTTTTTTAAAATCAATTGATACTTAGAAGTTTGTTTAAATGCTTCAAGTGCCTTTTGTATTTCTAATACAATTTCATCTTTTGTTTTTAAACTTGCTGCAATGTATGCACCTCCTGTTGATATTTCTGAGAGTGTGTATACTTTTTTTAATATCTTGGAAGGATTATCTCCTTGCTCTTTTGATATGTAATCCATGACAATATCAGACATGGGTAAAACATCGATTCTTTTTTTGAGTAATTTTTTATAATTTTGAATGTATGCATTCTCACCTGCTACTCTTTGGAAATCATTCAACTTAAACCCTTTTGTTAATAAATAAGCTTCGTTAACATCTTTTATAACCGTACCAATTTGATATTTTTTTAAATCATCGAGATTGTTGATTTTAATATTTTCTGCATCTTTTAATGAAAAAACCGAATAACTCGCAGGTGCAATGACTCCAATCCATTTAAAAAGTTTTTCTCTTTTTTCTATTCTTGAGATTGAAAAAATAAGTGTGTTTGAATCGCTTTGAGCCATTTTGTATGCTCTTGACCAGGGATAACTTGTGATTTTGTATTCAAAGCTTGTTATGTCGAGTACTGCCCTTACAATATCAGAAGCCATTCCCTCAATTTTACTGTTTTTAGTATAATTAAAAGGTGGAAATTCATCAATTAAAACCGCTAATTTTTGGGCAAATAAAGAAGTGCTAAATAAAATAAAAATTAATATTACTACACGTATGTATATGGTTTTCATTTAATGTTCCTTGGACTGTATAAAAATCTGGCTTTTAATTTTTTATAAGTGCCATCTTTCTTTATGCTTTGCAAGCTTTTCACCAGTTTTGGTACAAGGTCTTTGTGCTTTTTGTGAAGATATAAATAATGAGGTTCAGTTGCCAAGGGTGGAGAAAGTAGCTTTATATTCTTGTATCCTTGTTCTTTGATTGTGAGCTTACCTAAGTATTTGCCATAAATAACCAAATCCAGTCTGTTGTTTTCCAGCATTTTAAACAAATGTTTTGCTTGATTGAAACTGTGTCTTTTTTCAGTTTTTTCTATATTTGTTTCAAGGATTTGCCATCCACGCATAATTCCTACGTGATATTTTTTTAAACTGTTCCAGTTTTCAATTTTAATATCATCTCTTTTAGAAAATGCAACGTATTCAAGGTCAATGATATTTTCGCTTACTTGAATGAGGTTGGGATATATTTTTGAAAGTCCCGCTACTCTCATAAGCTCTCCGTCACCTCTTCCTTCATTTGAATCTGTGATGGATCTTTGATCTGGTTTATGCACAAACTTAATATTTTTGCCAATTCTTTTAAAAGCTTCAAGTACCAATTGGTCTACAAAACCCTTGTTGTTTTTTGATGATAAAGGGGGATGTGCAGCTGCATTTAAAACCAAATCAACTTCTTTTGCCATTGAAAAAGAAAATATTAAAATCAAGCAAAGAATATATCTGGGCATAAAATCTCCAATATTAAGCTATTGAGATGGTTAACTCTTGTTATCTATTATATTAAATATCACGCATGTATCTATTGAAAGTAAATATGTACTTTTGTTTTATAAGAGTCAATAATGGTGTTTTTGTTATTTTGTCTCATTTCTTGCGAGTAAACATGTAAATTCATCTGTTCGTTTTATATTTTCTTCGGTTAAATCAAGTGCTTTTATATAATAAATATCTTGCCCAAATTTGATGGTTTCAAAATCAACTTCAATTACATTTTCTAAAAAACTTTCAAGTTGCTTTGTACTGTCTTTGTTTAAAAATATAGACTTATAATCTCTCACAATTGATTCCTTCACAGTATTAAAAAAAGATTATATCTAAACCTTTTGAAGACTGATGCGATTTAGAAAATAAATATCTGATAATTTAATGAATATTAATCATAATAAAAATAGTTTCGATAACGATTTACTGGAAATAATTAAAAATATTAAAAAATGTGACTCTTGAAATAGATATAAGGATGAATAACCGTTATACAGGCAATAGATACCCAATAAAATTTCATATCACTTTTTTAGATTTATAAATGTCACATAATTGTGTTGTTTTTAAGCTTTGTTTAAGTTTATTATTACTTTTTAACGATAAAATTCCAAAAATTTATCTAAAATAGATTAAAGGCATAAATTGAAAAAGAAGAATATTCAGGAAAATGAAAGAACATCAGAACTTAGTTTAAAAGAGACAATGCTTCAAATTGTTTTTTTTATCAATAACAAACGTTTTGACAGTGCACTTGAACTTGTAAAAGGAAATGAAATCTCATTATCATCATTAAAACAAAATGAGGCAATAAATTATTTAGATGATTTCAAAGTATATATAAAAAATAAGTTTTAATTTTAAAAATTCCAGAAAAGGGCTTGTATTTAAATGTTATAATACAGTACTGAATTACTAAGTTATCGTTACGTGTTAAGTATATAAATCAAAAGTATGATTTATTAAAAAAGGAAAGCCTTTGACACTGGGAATATTAAAAACGGCATTGATTTATTTCATACAATTTTATTGTATAAGTTTATTAATACTGTATATCTTCCAACGAAATGTATTATATTACCCCACCCCTTATGTTCCTCATGATTATAAAAGTGAAAATTTTACAATAGAAGGTGAGGATATCAATGTTATTAAAATAAACGAAAAAAAAGAAAATGCGATTATATATTTTGGTGGAAACGTTGAAGCGGTCGTTCTTAATGCTGCTACTTTTAAAGAAATCTTTCCCAAACATGCAATTTATTTAGTCAATTACAGAGGGTATGGAGAAAGCACTGGAGATCCCAGTGAAAAAGCTTTTTATTCAGATGCTTTATATATTTATGATGCACTTAAAAAAAGACACTCAAATATATCTGTAATAGGGCGAAGCTTGGGAAGTGCAATGGCAACCCATTTAGCTGCACATCGTCCCATTCATAAAATGATATTAACAACTCCTTATGACAGTATCCTGCAAATTGCACAAGACAGATTTTATATTTATCCTATATCTGTTTTATTAAAAGATAAATACGACTCAAAAAGTAATGTTAAAAATATAAGCTCAAAAACTCTTATATTATTAGCCCAACATGACAAAATCATTCCTTTGAAATATCCACTGAGCTTAATAAAAGAATTTCCCAAAGAACAAGTTATTATAGAAACTATTTTGAATGTAGATCATAATTTTATAGTCGATTCTAAACAGTATCAAAAATCAATGTCAGATTTTATGTCCGAACAGTAATTTATGAATACAACGTCATCGGAAGGTATAATTATAATATTATGATACACTTTATTGTTAGTACCACAATTTTGACACAAAAAATTTATACAATATAAAAAGCTTATTTTATTAAGTCTTAATAAAGCAATATAATTATAAATACTATGAAAAGAGATTTTACATGGATAGTCTAAACATCAAATCAAATCTATTAGCTGGATTTGTAATAATATTATTATTAATACTAGCAGTATCAATAATTTCGTATAACAGTATAAAATCCATGAATGAAACATCACATTGGGTGGAACATACGCATGAAGTTATTAGAACAGGTAATTTAGTTGGTTCGAGTATGGTTGATATGGAAACTGGTAAAAGAGGATTCCTAATTACTGGATTAGACAGCTATTTAGAGCCTTATTATGGGGGATTCAAAGCTTTTGATAAACTTATCAAACAAGGTATTGATTTAACTAGTGATAATCCAAAGCAAATAAAAAGATGGGAAAACATCAAAAAAATAAAAGAAAAATGGATACTTGAATCTGCTGATCCTGAAATTAAATTAAGAAGAGAAGTAAATAAATCTAAATATAACATTGATGATATAATCAAAACCATGTCTTTAGGTATTGGTAAATTTTATATTGATGCGATACGTTTAAAATTGGATGAGATTATTAAAGAAGAAGAAGTCCTTTTAAATAAAAGATTAGCCAATCAAGAAAAGAGTGTAAGTTTTACAACAAGTTTTACTTTAATTGGAACAATATTAATCCTATTTTTTACCAGTTTGATTGCTTTTATTATGTATAGAAATATTCAAAAATCAATAAAAGATAACTCCAAAAAGGATCAATTGTTATTGCAGCAATCAAAACTTGCAGCTATGGGAGAAATGGTTGGAGCTATTGCACATCAATGGAGACAGCCCCTGAATGCTATTGCACTACAAACTCAATTTATTGAGGATGATTTTGAAGATGGATTGGTTGATAAAGAGTATTTAAAAACATTTTCTAAAGAGAACATGAAATTGATTTCATTTATGTCAAAAACCATTGATGATTTTAGAAATTTCTTTACAATTGACAAAATTAAAAAAGATTTTAGTGTAAAACAAAAAATCAAAGATACTTCAAATATGCTTTTATCCCAACTTAAAAGCAATGAAATTACATTGGAAATTAGTGACAATGATTTTACCATATTAGGATATGAAAGTGAATTTCAACAAGTAATTATAAACCTAATCAATAATGCAAAAGATGCTCTGGTGGAAAATAAAGTAGCTGATTCAAAAATCAAAATAAGTATTAAAACTCAAAAGGATAAGGGCATTATTGAAATAAAAGACAACGCCGGTGGAATTCCTCAAAATGTAGTTACCCGAATATTCGAACCTTATTTTACGACAAAAGAGCAGGGTAAAGGTACTGGACTTGGTTTATATATGTCAAAAATGATTATTGAAGATAATATGCATGGTAGTATTCAAGTTGAAAATGAAGATGAAGGTGCTGTATTTATAATTCAATTTAAAATTTAGATAATTACATAGACTGTATTAAAACTCATTTCTATACCTTTGTCTGAAGTATACCTACTTGTTATATCTCGTATTCTCGGTGTTTTTTGCCATTAAAAGTAATAACCAATTCAAGTCTTATTTTTTGTTGAGTTGTTAATACTAAAAATTCTTTACCTTCTATGACTTCAAGTTTTTGGACCAATCCTTTATCACTTTTTATCTTGTCACCTTCTAAATATACGATTGTTGATGGAATTTTTCGTTGAATTGCTACTTCCAGCTGGTCAAAAAATTCACACGATATTGGATTGTACATAGATAGCACCTTTTTTTTAGTTTTGTAAATCGAAGTATATCTAAAATTATTCTAAATTAGGATATAGTTCTTTTCTATAAACTAATTACTTATAGAATCTTTACTTGAAAGTTATATATGTATGATTATGATATAGTTTATATAAAAGGCAATCCCAACTCAGGCTCAAAAATACA
>ENA-ORXI01001644-ORXI01001644.1-sediment-metagenome-genome-assembly--contig:-NODE-1644-length-17120-cov-4.212873_pt1 | contig 17120 bp, 14 predicted proteins | sample MGYA00237861_ERZ511468 | MGnify/ENA primary metagenome ERZ511468 (study PRJEB26299, sample SAMN06266213) | sediment metagenome | isolation source: Hudson Canyon methane seep mesocosm | place... | reverse complement strand
TGATTAAATTTGAACCAGGTAGAGATTATCGTGACTAAACTTCAAGAGTATTTTCATACTGATTGGAGTGCGATGACTGGAACAGACTGGTTTGGTCTGGTGTTGACGGTAGCGGTCTTCATTATATTGGTTGTTGTCTTTTATTGGACATACAACCCAAAAAATAAAGAAGAATTGGAATCACATCGCACCATGCTTTTAGATGAAGACGAGAAAAAATCGGAGAAATAAGATGGCAGATAATAAAAAGAATCCTACTCAGGTGGAAGACACCGGCCATGTTTGGGATGGCATTAGGGAATTAAACAACCCTTGTCCACGTTGGTGGCTAAACTCACTTTATTTAAGTGGTCTACTTGTGATTGTTTACTTTATCCTGTACCCATCATTACCTTTAGTGAATGATAGTACTAAGGGCTTATTAGGTTGGACTCAAATAAATGAGTATAAAGAAGACCTTGCTAAAGTAGAGGCAATACGTAAGCCATTCGAGGAACGTTTGGCTGCAATGACTACAGGAGAAATTCTTGCAGATCAAGAAATGCTTAACTATGCAATTGGTTCAAGTAAAGTTCTTTATGGTGATAACTGTGCTGCTTGTCATGGTACAGGTGGAGCTCCAGCTGAAGGTGCTGGCTATCCAAACTTAACCGATGATGATTGGTTGTTTGGCGGTTCTATCAATGAGATAGCGATGAGTATTGCTAATGGTCGTGCTGGAACTATGCCTGCCCATGAGAAACTATTAAAAACAGAAGAAGTTGATCAACTTGTTCAGTTTGTTGTCGACAGTTCGAATGGGGTTGCTAATGAAGCGGGCTTGGCCCTTTATAATGCTAAAGGTTGTTTTGCATGTCATGGTGCAGATGCTAAAGGCGTGAAAATGATGGGTTCAGCAAACTTAACAGATAAAATTTGGCGCTTCTCAGGTGAAGAAGATCAAATTAGGCATACTATTCTTCATGGTGTAAATGACGCTACTGATGTAAAAACTCGTGTTGCCGTAATGCCGCAATGGAGTGAGAAAATGGCTATTATCTTACAAGTTACAGCAGATGCGATTGCTGATGAAGAAGATCCGAGTGAGATTGATTGGTCAGATGAGCTTGAAGGTGATGAAGCTGAACGCTTAACAGAAACAGAAATTAAAAAATTAGCTGTTTATGTTCACCAATTTGGTGGTGGTCAATAATATAAATCGGTAGAGTTGTTTACTACCTCTATTGAGTTTGGAGAATTATTATGAATGTAGATTGGGTTTCCGTATCAGTAATTTTAAGTGTTGTTGCAATGGTTGCTGGACTTGCTTATTTCGTGCATTACGCACTGAAGCATATCAATGAAGATAAGTCTGATTAATAACATCTAGATTGATTAAAAAAGCCGGCTTTATGCCGGCTTTTTTATTGGAAATAGAATCCTACTTTGATAATAAGTAAATACTTATATTGGGTGCGGATATGCTATAATTTTTATAAATTATATCTAGGATAATCTTGTGACTGAAGAATCAAAAAAACAGACCACAAATGTTGATGAGCTTTATGAAGAAGTAGCTGAGTGGCATATTAATGTTGGTGGCATCAAAATCGTTGCTAAACGTTTGGCTGGTAAGTTCCGAACGTTGAAATGGCTTGGTATGTCAATTTGGTCCGTGCTATTTTTAGGTCCTTATCTTCGTTGGAATGATTCTCAAGCTATTTTATTCGACCTACCAAACCGTCAATTTAATATTTTTGACATCACAATATATCCTCAAGATATTTGGATGTTATCTCTTACATTACTATTTTTCGCAATTTTACTAGCGGCTGTCACTAGTATTGCTGGACGCGTATTTTGTGGCTATTTCTGCTTTCAAACGGTATGGACTGATATCTTTACTTGGATAGAAGGTAAGATCGAAGGTAATACACCACAAAAGGCAATGAAGTTTAATAATGCCCCTTGGACAGCTAAGAAGCTTAGCAAAAAAGTATTTAAGCATACACTCTGGTTACTCATTGGTTTATTAACTGGGATTTCATTTGTTGCTTGGTTTACTGACGCATTCCAATTGTGGACTGAGCTATTTGCTTTGAATGTATCAATGACGGCAGCGATAATCATTGCAGCTTTCACATTCGGCACCTATACATTTGCTGGATTTATGAGAGAGCAAGTTTGTTTCTGGTTATGCCCTTATGCCCGATTACAAGGTGTTATGTATGATCAAGATACGCTATTACCATCATATGATGCAGAACGAGGAGAACCTCGTGGTCGAATTAAAAAAGGGCAAGACAATTCAGCTAAAGGTAGCTGTGTAGACTGTAATGTTTGTGTTGCTGTTTGCCCTACAGGAATTGATATTCGTAAGGGGCAACAGGAAGGCTGTATCACTTGTGGGCTGTGTGTCGATGCGTGCGATAGTATTATGGATAAGGTGAAACAACCTCGAGGTTTAATTCGTTATGCTTCGTATAAAGAGTTACATCATAATGCGGCTTCGATTCCGTTATATAAACGTTTTCGAGTACTTGTGTATGCCTTTATTCTTATTGCTGCAATGTCAGGTATTGTTTATGGCTTTATGAACTTGTCTCCAACAGAGTTTAAAGTAGTTCATGAAAGACAGCCATTATTCGTAAAACTAAGTGATGGATCAATTCAAAATAAATACACCGTTAAATTGCTAAATAAGACCAAAGAAACGTTGAAACTTAAGTTCGAGATTGAAGGAATTGAGGGTGCAACGTTACATGGTTTAACTGAAATGACCGTAGAGCCCGGCAAGGTGATTCCTGTAACAGCACTAGTACGTGTTTCTGAAGATGATATGAAATCAAATCTCACACCTATAATATTTAAAGGTAAAGTCGAGTCTAATCCTAATATCACTGTACAATACAAAAGTATGTTTATGGGTCCTAAGTAATACAGGTAAATGATGTCTATTTCACAAAGCAATAAAGAAGCATTAAAAAATCCTTGGGTATTAGGTTTGTTATTATTCTTAGTAACCTTCCTGAGCGCTAATGCTATATTTATCTATCTAGCATTTAAATCACCACCGAGTTTGGTTGATAAGCAGTTCTATGAAAATGGTGAGAACTATGCTGAAACGCAACGGCAGATAGAAAAACAAAAAAACTTAGGGTGGAGCGGCAACCTTATTGTTCCTTCAACTACACGAGTTAACCAATCTCAGGCTTATGAAGTATTTATCCAGGGTAAAAACTCTACAGCGATCGAACTTGATTCAGTTGTGATGAAAGCGTATCGTCCTTCAGATGCTAACGCTGATTTCTCAGCTACTATGACGAAAACAAGGCCAGGTAATTATGTGGCTGAGATGAGTTTTACTCTGCCCGGAACATGGGATATAGTCATTGAGGCTAAGCAAGCTGATACCCATTTTTTGATTACTAAACGTGTCAGTATTAAGCCTTAAATAATTTATACCTAGGATTCAATTTAATCACAGTCTATGCTACTGTAGACCGTTGTTAATTTGAGTTATATAGAGCCTTGTCTATAAGTTGTTATCACTGTGGTTTACCTGTTGAGCAGGTGGGTAGTTTTCGTGCTGTCGTATCTGGAAAAGAGCATGAGTTTTGCTGTTTTGGATGCCAGAGTGTTTGCTTAACTATTCATAGTGCCGGCTTACAAGGTTTCTATCAAAAAACACCAGAGGGAGAGCAACTTGCCCCTCCACCTGAAATATCTGCAGATGTTGCTTCATATGATCTCGATGAGATTCAAGCTGATTATGTTGATAATTTAGGCGATATTCGCACGATACACTTATTGGTTGATGGTATTCACTGTGCTGCATGTGCATGGCTTATTGAGCATTCCTTAGCTAAGCAGCCCGGTATCATTTCTGCAGACGTCAATTTAACTTCAAAACGATTACACTTGAAGTGGGACAACCGTGTTTCCCCGTTATCAACACTGCTTCAGGTTCTCTCAGGCATTGGTTATGCAGCCGTTCCTTTTGATCCTGATACCGCAGAAGGTGCTTTAGCTCGTCGACACCGTAGTTTACTTTACCGTATGGCCTTTGCGGGTTTTGCGATGATGAACTTAATGTGGATTTCAATCGCACTTTATAGTGGCGCTGATGAAGGCGAGTTTAAAAACTGGTTTCATTGGATCAGTTTTCTAATTGCAACACCGACATTATTGTATGCAGGATACCCATTCTTACGAAATGCACTATTAGGACTGCGACACCGTCACTTAACAATGGATTTGCCTATAGCTATTGGTGCAACCGCTACTTATAGCTACTCTACCTATGTCACGATGATGGGGTCTCTAAGTAGCTATGTTTACTTTGATACCGTTGTTAACTTTCTATTTGTTATTTTAGTTGGCCGTTACCTTGAAGCTATTTCAAAACGAGAAGCATTATCAGCAACAAGTCGCTTATTAGAGTTACAGCCGAAGTTAGCAACAGTTATTACCGACGGTCAGCCCAATATTGTGCCTATTCGATCAGTTAAAATTGGTGATGATTTACTGGTAAAACCTGGCGAGAAAATTCCTGTGGATGGTGTGATTGTTGATGGGCAAAGTGCCGTTGATGAATCAATGCTTACGGGGGAGTCTTTACCTGTCGTTAAAAGACTGACAGATCATGTTGTGGCAGGCAGTATTAACGGTGAAGGTGCTTTCACTGTTAAAGCTGAACATGTTTTGAGAAATACTGCTTTAGCTAAAATTGTTTCTTTGATGGAAGATGCTCAGGCTTCAAAAGCACCAGTGCAATGTACTGCAGATAAGGTTGTCCCGTGGTTTGTGGTGATCACACTCTCCTTAGCTGTGATGACTTTTATCTATTGGTATCCGTTCGATTTTGAACAAGCATTATTAGCGGCAACATCGGTACTGATTATTACCTGCCCATGTGCTTTTGGTCTAGCGACGCCCATGTCCGTTGCTGTTGCAACTGGCGTGGGAGCTAGTCGAGGTATTTTGGTTAAACAAGGAGCGACATTAGAGTTTTTATCTGATGTTACTCATTTTGTATTTGATAAAACAGGTACATTAACCGAGGGTAAATTACAGCTTGTTACTATTGAGTCAGTTCCTGCATACTCAGAAGATCAACTCTTGGCACTTGCCGCTTCAGCTGAGCAACACTCTGAACACGGTATTGCTAGAGCACTTGTACAGGCTTCGGTAGATAAAAACCTCGAGTTAGCCGCTATAACTGACTTTTTATCATCCCCCGGACAAGGCGTTCAAGCAAGAGTTCAGCAACGGGATGTGCTAGTAGGTACGATGGCGTGGTTAGTTGAAAAACAAGTCATACCAGAGGCACAATGGACTAGACGGGTTGTCGTGCTAGAGCAACAAGGTATTAGCTGTGTTTTTGTTTCTATTGATGGCGTTATATCTGGTTTAATTGGTTTAGCAGATCAATTGCGAGATGATGCAGTGGCAATGATTGCAGATTTGCAGTCACAAAATATTGATATAACAGTGCTAAGTGGGGATAAAAAGACGGTTGTTGATGTTGTGACTAAGCCTCTCGGTGATATTCATCGTTATGCTGAAGTGTTGCCTAAAGATAAATCTGATATTATTAGAAACCTTCAATTACAAGGTGCTGTTATTGCTATGGTTGGTGATGGTGTTAACGATGCACCTGCACTGATTCAAGCAGATGTAGGCATTGCATTAGCATCAGGTACTGATGTATCAATTGAAAGTGCAGATATAGTTTTGTCACATAATGAGTTACATAAAGTTGCTGAGGCTAGACGATTAGCTAGTCGAACACTGCGTACTGTTAAACAGAATATTGTATTATCTATTACATATAATGTCATCATGGTTCCTTTAGCCATGATGTCATTAGTGAGTCCTTTAGTTGCAGCACTAACAATGCCAATAAGTTCATTGCTAGTTATTGCCAATGCAGCAAGAATTAAACGCTTATTTAGAAGGTAGGTTAATGGAAGTTATTTACGGGCTGTTACCGGGTATGTTGTTATTAGGAATCATTGGGGTTGCTATCTTTTTTTGGGCTGTAAAAAGTGGTCAATATGACGATATGGATGGTGCGGCTAACCGAATACTAATGGAAGATGATTCTATTTCAAAAAAAGTAGGTGAGAAACAAGCTGAAACGGATGAGTAAACAAAGTTTGAAATATATTTTTTTATGGCTGATGTTAATTAGCAGTATTCAGTTGTCAGCAGAAACGATCAAAGTGGGTATGTCGGCAGCATTAACTGGGCCATCAGCTGCACTGGGAAATGACCTACGCTCTGGTATTGAAAGTTATTTCAAGTGGGTTAATGACAATGGTGGCGTTCAAGATAAACAACTAGAGTTTATTATTCGCGATGATGGTTATGAACCTGAACGTGCCGCGTTAAATATGAGAACACTGATAGATGATGATGGCGTTCTTGCTGTATTGGGTAATGTGGGTACGCCAACAGCGATCGTGACAGTGCCTATCGCTGAACAGAAAAAAACCTTATTATTTGGTGCGTTCTCAGGTGGAGGCGTATTGAGAAAAACACCTGTAAGCCGGTATGTAATTAACTATCGTCCAAGTTATGCAGAAGAAACTACAGAAATGGTTGATGGCTTATTAAAGGTAGGGATCAAGCCACAACAAATTGCTTTCTTTACTCAACGTGATGGTTATGGAGATGCAGCTTTTATTAGTGCCACCACAGCCTTAACTAAGCATGGGGCCCAAGATGAATATAAGCTTGCTCATGGACGTTATACTCGAAACACGCTCAATGTTGAAGATGCTGTTGCCACCATCTTAGATGCAGCCGTTACACCGAAAGTTATCATTATGGCTGGAGGTTATGCGCCATCAGCAAAATTTATAAAACTACTTAAAAATGAGCTACCCGAAGTCTGGTTTGTTAATGTTTCTTTTGTTGGGAGTAGCTCTTTGCAGCAAGCATTGGATGCCAATACAAGTCGTGTTGTTGTAACACAAGTTGTTCCAGAACTTGAGTCCAAACTACCTATTGTAAGCGAGTATCACTCTGCACTAAAAGAGTATGATAAAAGCATAAAACCGAATGAAGTATCGCTGGAAGGATTTATTCTAGCCAAGATATTTCATCAAGGCCTTCTTCAAGTTGAAGGAGTGATTAACAAGGAAAGTATTATCAATGGTCTAGAGTCATTAAATGGCATAGATATTGGCTTAGGTTTAGATATATATTACGATCAGCATGAGCATCAAGCGATACATAATCTTTGGTTGACTAGCTTAAAAAAAGGTAGATTTAAACACTTTAATTGGCAACAAATGCTTAAGGATTAGCATGAATGAATAAGGAATTTATCTATGTTTAAACAGTGGAGCATTAAAAGCCTACTTCAGTTATGGTCATTTGCAACCGTTTTAGCCATTGTCATACTGGCCTCAGCCGCGATTTACACTGATAATGTTTTTTCAAATGCACTGAGTAATTTAACCGGTAAAGTATTACCTGTAGAAAATGCTAATCAACGGATTAGTGCTGTTTCGTCCTTGTTTATTACACGACAAAAACAGGTAATTGCTTCATCTTCAGCAGAGTCTATCGCAAACTTAACTCCTCGGGCTGAGCTGGAATCGGAGTTTATGACTCAGTGGAAAAAAATAGCCGCATCACTTCAGTCTAAAGAAGATAGTGAAATTGTTAATACATTATTGGACTCCTATCAGCAATTTTTAGGTATTGATAGTCAGCTTTTATCCCTTATATTAGAGCAACATGAGATTCATGCTCAGTTGGAAAATAAAATTGAGAATGTTGAGTTTTTGGAACATAGAATCCAAAATAATGCTGAAGCGATAGCGGGTAAAGTCAATTTGCAACGCAGTTTGAATAGGCGTTCATTGCGAGAATCTACGACAGTATTAACACCCACAACTGAGCGGGAACAAGAGTTAATTCAGGGGCTCAGTCAGTCGGTACGTTTAAATGTATTATCTATTAACTATTTAACGCAAAAGTTATTGCAAGCAGAAAATGCAGATAATTTACTGAGCCTGCGTGAAAATAATATTCGACAACATGAATCGATATTAACGACAGATATTGGGGCGTTGAAACAAAAGCTACATAATAATGCTGACTTACTGTTGTTAACACAGACATTGGATCGTGATTTCCAGAGTTTAAAGCGGCTTATTCTTGATGGTGACTTATCCATATACAAATTAAGACTCAAACAGATAGAAAATACGGACTTACTTTTATTAGGCCAACAAAAATCGATTGAGATATTAAAAATTATCATGGTGAAGTTCAAAGAGATTTCATCTCTGATTAGTACTAAAAGTCTGCAAACAGTCAGTGAATCATCATTAATCGCTCAAAAGACACAGTGGGTTATTATTGTGTTGAGTATTATGATTACATTAGGAATGTTACGTTTTATTACTTCTATCTCTCGCCGTATTAATTCACCGTTAGCAGAATTACGTAGTGCTATGCATGCATTATCTTCAGGACTGTTTGATACGCGGCTAAAGGTTAACTCAGGAAAAAGCGAGTTTGCTGTATTAAGTGAGGATTTTAATTTATTCGCAGAAAATACGCAGACTTTAATTGATGACTTGGCTGAAGCAAAAAATTCACTTCAGAATAGAGAGCAACATATTAGTGCCATTTTAAATGGCGTTCCCGAGGCTATTTTAACATTGACATCATCAGGCATTATTGAGTCTACAAACCCAGCAGCAGAAAAAGTATTAAAGGCTGATGGTAAAATATTGATTGGCTTGAATATCAACCAGTTTTTATCTGAACAATACAGTCAAACCTCACTCGTCGAGCTTAAAGAGCTTTTAGCAAACAGCCAGGAGTTTGAGGGGGTTGATTATAAGAATAATTCCTTTTCAATGTGGCTTTCATTAAACAGGATTCCAAGATCTCAAGATGATCTTTGGGTGTGTGTTATTTCAGATGTTACAGCATGGAAACAAGCTGAAGAAGATCTAAGAACAACCAGTACTGAACTTGATACTATTTTAGAGAATGCAATGGTTGGGATAGCATTAATTAAAAATAGAAAATTGGTGCGTGTCAATAATAAGTTTGAACAACTATTTTCCTGTGAGAGAGCACTAATTGAGGGGCAATCTTCACGGTGTTTATATGCTTCTGATGAAATTTATGAACAGTTGGGTGAGGATGGTTACGGTACGCTATCTAAAGGAGAAAGCTATCAAGGAGAAGTTCGACTCGCAAGACAAGATGGTAGCTTGTTTTGGGGATTGATGTCAGGTAAAGCACTTGATTCTGAGAACCCACAGGAAGGAAGTATTTGGTTATTTGAAGATATTACCTTACAGCGTGAAAACGATGATAAATTAAGAAAATTAGCGACTTTAGACACGTTAACTGGGCTACCCAATCGAGGTGTATTTAATGATCGATTAGAACATGCAATCCATAAAGCCCATAGAAATTCAACACGGTTAGCAGTCTTCTTTTTAGATTTGGACCACTTTAAACATATTAATGATTCATTAGGGCATAAAGCCGGTGATATTTTATTATGTGAAGTATCTCAGCGTTTGAAAACGTGTGTTCGAGAAGGGGATACGGTTGCCCGCTTAGGTGGCGATGAATTCACTATAATTTTAGAAGAAGTCCGTTCTGCACAGCATGTTGCTAAGGTTGCAGAAAAAGTATTGGCAACAATTTCAAAAGTATTTAGATTAGGCAATACGGAAGTTAATGTGAGCCCAAGTGTTGGCATCAGTTTGTATCCTGCAGATGGACGTGATGTAGATTTATTGCTTCGAAATGCGGATGCAGCCATGTATCACGCTAAAAACAATGGTCGAAATAATTTCCAGTTCTATTCAGCTGAAATGAATGCGCAAGCAGCAAAACGTTTGGCAATGGAAACATCGTTACGTAGAGCGTTAGATAACAATGAATTTTATTTAAACTTTCAACCTCAAATAAATTTAGCAACAGGACGTATTTCGGGTGCAGAAGTGCTATTGCGTTGGCACAATGAGCAATGGGGTGATGTGTCACCGGTTGAATTTGTGCCGATATTAGAAGATTCGGGGCTTATTGGGAAAGTGGGTGAAATAGTTATCCAGCAAGCAATACAAGCTTATTTAGCAGTGAAAGAGAAAGTGGACCCAGACTTCCAAATAGCGGTCAATTTATCTGGACGGCAATTCCAAGGTGGGCAACTTGCATCTTTTGTCCAGCAAGCCTTAAATGAAACGGGCATGTCGGCAAAAAACTTAGAGTTAGAAATCACCGAAAGTGTTTTGATGGATGATAAGCAATTAGCGATTGAAACTCTAAATTATTTAAGTGAATTAGGGATTACCTTGGCTATTGATGATTTTGGTACCGGTTATTCATCATTATCTTATTTAAAACAATTTCCTTTAAATGTGTTGAAAATAGATCGGTCTTTTGTTCGAGATATTACGACAGATGAGGATGATGCCGCTATTGTCGATGCCATCTTAGCAATGTCGCGCAGGCTAAACCTTAAGGTAGTTGCTGAAGGTGTCGAAGAGGCTGAACAGTTAGCATTCTTAAAGTTAAAAGGATGTGAGACGGTTCAGGGCTATTTCTTTAGTAAACCTTTATCATTTGATGACTTCGAACAATTCATTGAAGTAAACAATTCTCAGCCATTAGTGAACTAGTTCCATTTTAGAGCGATACTCTAAAATGGTTTTTTCATTTTTATTGATTCGAATAGCTAGGCCTAAAAGGGGATAATACCAAATAGCCGTATTGGTATTGTCTGGATCTTGCTTAATCTCATCGGCCTCACCAAAACGATAACGAACCATCTCCTCGTCAAGTTTGACAGAAGGAATATAGGTGATAGCAGTAATTGGAGCATCAATTAACTTGGCATTATCTTCATTACTAAGTTGGTATTGGCGGGCTCCACTAGGCTGGATTCGAGCTTGCAGTGCATGACTGAGCATACTACTAATCTTTGATTCATCAATAGCAAGGTTCAAGACTAGTTTTGCCGATAGCCCACCTAAGTTAATACTGTCAAAAAATGCTTCTATACTAGGTGCTTTACCTTCTTGAGTGAAGATAGCTGTTTTACCGTATTGGCGTAATTGTTGTTGAGCTTGGCGGTAAGTGGTCGTGCCTAGATGAATATCAAATACCTTGCTGTTACCATCAGCCATCAGAGTTACTTCCCACGGCATCGGTGCGGGTACTTGTTTTGATGGTAATAGCATTAGAGAGGCAATACCAATAACTGTAATTAATAAGCCAATAGTAAATTTTTTCATGTTCAACCTTGAAAGTGAGGTGGTATTTGTAGCCAAAAAGTGACTGGACCATTGTTTGTTAAGGTAACTTGCATATCGGCCCCAAACTGCCCAGTTTCTACTGTGTGATATTGCTGTTTAGCTTGGCTACATAAGAAGTCAAAAAGAACTTCGCCTTCAGCAGGTGTTGCTGCTGGTGTAAAGCTAGGACGTAATCCACTACGCGTATCGGCCGCTAAGGTAAATTGAGGCACTAATAATAGCCCTCCATGAGTATCTTGCAAGGAGAGATTCATTTTATCGCTTTTATCACTGAACATACGGTACGCTAATACTCGTTTAAGTAGACGAGATGCCTGCTCCTCTGTATCGCCACGTTCCACGCCAATAAAGGCTAATACACCCTGTTCAATGTTTGCTATTTGCTTATCATCGACATCAATATGGGCATGATTTACACGTTGAAGTAATGCAATCATGCTGATGGTTGTGAATAGTGGGGAGCTAGATTTTCAGCCATTGCACGGGTTGCAGTAATAAGCGCATGAATTAAGGCTGGCTCTCCAGCGGCATGACCAGCCATAGGAACAATATTTAATTCAGTTTCAGGCCATGCTTGGTGTAATTCCCAAGTTTGCTGTATCGGACAGACAATATCGTAGCGACCGTGAATAATGATGGTTGGAATATCTCGAATAACATCAATATTATTGAGCAGTGGGTTTTCTTTAATAAAACATTCATTAACAGCAAAATGAAGTTGAATTCGTGAATGAGCTAAGGGACCAGGTTCTTTGCTTTCATCTGTATGGTACTCATGATCGCGTAAGGTCACGATTGTACTTTCCCATGCTTGCAAGGTTTTAGCAGCAGTCATTTGGTGTAGCTCATCAGGGTTAGTAATGAGTTGGTGATAGGCTTTTAAAGGGTGTTTTTGTTCAGAAGAAGGCAGATCTTCAACTAATTTCTGCCATGCATCTGGAAAAAGCTTTGATGCGCCTCCTTCAGCATAAACCCAATCAATATCTTGTTGCCGACCTAGGAAAACACCACGTAGAATCATTGCCAAAACTTTATCAGGATGTTGTTGAGCATAGGCTAACGCTAATGTTGCCCCCCATGAACCTCCAAAAATAAGCCAGTTAGCGATGTTAAGTTGATGACGGATCTTTTCCATATCTGCAATAAGAAATTCGGTTGAGTTGTTTTCAAGTTCACCGTGAGGCTTTGAGCGGCCGCAACCACGTTGATCAAAAAGAATAATACGATACAAGTCAGGATCAAAATAACAACGGTGTGATGGTCGACATCCTGAACCAGGGCCGCCATGTAAGAAGACAACAGGAATACCATCAGGGTTACCACATTCTTCTACATATACTTGATGATTTAAGCCATTACTAAGCGGCTCCATATCTATATGATGTACGGAATACGGTTCAATTTCTGGATAAAGTGGAATCATTGGAAGCTCGTTAATCTGTTAGATAAAGAAACTATATCATGGACAGATGTGGTAATTCTCTCTCTATTGCGAGAAAATACGGGGTTACTACATGGCTTTATCGCGTTAAGGCTATGGCAAAATTAATGAAGGCAAAGATAAATGAACTTGCATGAGTTTCAAGCTAAACAACTATTTTCTCGTTATGGTATTGCAACCCCTGATGGGCAATCAGTTACGAGTGGCTCACAAGCCCGTCAAGCAGCTGAACAGTTGGGTGGTGAACGCTGGGTTGTGAAGGCACAAGTACATACGGGCGGCAGAGGTAAAGCGGGAGGCGTTAAAGTTGTCGATAGCTTGGATGCTGTAGAAGATGCCGCTTATGACATGCTAGGCCAACGCTTAGTCACACATCAGACAACTATACAGGGCTTACCTATTCATCAGGTACTAGTGGAGCAACCTTCAGATATTCAGCGTGAACTTTATTTAGCTGTATTGGTTGATCGTGTAAGCCAGCGTATTGTGTTTATGGTGTCATCACAAGGTGGAATGGATATTGAGGCTGTTGCAGATGAAGAGCCTGAAGCTATTTTAAACTTGTATGTTGATCCGGTTGTCGGTTTACAAGCCTATCAATGCCGTCGTGCTGGATTTTTCTTGGGACTAAAAGCAGAAGCCTTCAAACAGTTACAAGTGGTTATGCAAGGTTTGTATCGATTATTTACTGAAAATGATGCGAGTTTAGTTGAAGTTAATCCACTGGTAGTCACAGGTGATAATAAATTATTAGCCGTTGATGCAAAACTGAATTTGGATGATAACGCTTTATTTAGACATTCTGAATTAGCTGGAATGTTTGATGCTACACAGGAGGACGAAGCTGAGGTTGTTGCACTTCAGTATGGACTTAATTATATTTCGTTAGATGGTGAAGTCGCTTGCATGGTGAATGGAGCAGGGCTTGCTATGGCGACAATGGATTTGATTCAAAAAGAAGGTGGCCAACCTGCTAACTTTCTTGATGTAGGGGGAGGCACGACGGCTGATCGTGTTGCTGAAGCATTTAAACTTATTTTGTCTGATAAAAAAGTACGTTCGATATTAGTCAATATTTTTGGTGGTATTGTGCGCTGTGACTTAATTGCACAAGGTATTATTCAAGCTGCAAAAGATGTGGGTTTATCGCTTCCCGTTATTGTCAGGCTTGAAGGTACTAATGCTGAGCTTGGACGATCGTTACTAGAAAATAGTGGAATGGACTTACGAGTGGCACAAGATTTAACCGATGCCGCCAAACAAGCAGTGGCTTCAGCGAAGGATACATCAGCATGAGCATTTTAATTAACCGTGATACTAAAGTTATTTGCCAAGGGTTTACAGGCAAGCAAGGTACATTTCATTCAGAACAAGCCATAGCGTATGGAACGCAATTAGTCGGGGGGGTTACGCCAGGAAAAGGTGGCCAAACTCACCTTGAACGTCCAGTATTTAATACTGTTTATGATGCGGTTGCTGAAACAGGTGCAAATGCAACAATGATTTATGTACCTGCAGCATTTGCAGCGGATGCTATTTTAGAAGCGGCAGATGCAGGAATTAAAATTATTGCCTGTATTACCGAAGGTATTCCTGTTCAAGATATGCTTCGGGTAAAACATGCATTAAAAAACTCTGATGCTCTATTGATCGGTCCAAACTGTCCGGGCTTAATTACCCCCGATGAGTGCAAAATTGGCATCATGCCTGGTGCAATTCACCTAGCGGGTAAAATTGGCATTGTTTCTCGTTCGGGCACATTGACCTATGAAGCTGTGCATCAAACAACACAAAATGGTCTAGGCCAAAGTACTTGTGTAGGTATTGGTGGTGATCCTATTCATGGTATGAACTTTATTGAATGTTTAGCTTTATTTGAAGCTGACCCTCAAACGGAAGGTATTGTTATGGTGGGTGAAATTGGTGGGCAAGCAGAAGAAGATGCTGCAGATTATATTCGCGATCACGTCACTAAGCCTGTTGTTGCTTATATCGCAGGTTTGACTGCTCCAGAAGGAAAGAGAATGGGCCATGCTGGTGCAATCATTAGCGGGGGGCAAGGTACTGCTGAAGCAAAACTAGAAGCACTTGCCGCTGCTGGAGTCCATATTGCACGCTCACCAGCTGAAATGGGTGACCGTATGCTTGAAGCAATGGCGAAATAAGAACATGGCAACTGATTTTTGTCTTGTTATGGGACAAGTCAATCCTGTTGTAGGTGATGTGGCGGGTAATGTTAAAAAAATTATCAAAGCAGCTGAACAGGCTAGAGTTGAGTTTAATGCTGATTTAGTTGTTTTCCCTGAACTGTCATTGACAGGTTATCCACCAGAAGATCTCTTATTACGACCGGGCTTAACGAAGCGGGTAGAAAAAGGCCTGCGTAAATTAAAGAAAAAAATTAAAGGTGTGGCTGTTTTAGTGGGTCATACAGCGGGTGTTGCTCGAGAAGAACTTTACAATGCCGCTTCTTTGATTGCGGATGGTGAATGTTTAGGGACCTACTTTAAACATCACTTACCTAATTATGGCGTTTTTGATGAAAAACGTTATTTTGTCGAAGGTAAAGAAGCGTGTGTTATTGATTATAAAGGAATCAAATTAGGTATCACTATTTGTGAAGATATTTGGTTTTCTGAGCCAGCGAGCCAAGCATTAGATTCTGGCGCTGAAATTATAGTCAATTTGAATGCTTCTCCTTTTAGACAAGGAAAGTGGCAACTGCGTGAAGAACAAGTCAAGCAGCGTGCTATGGAAACAGGCTTACCGATTGTTTATGTTAATCAGGTGGGGGGGCAGGATGAGTTGATTTTTGATGGTTGCTCATTTGCTTTATCAAGTACGGGTGAAAAAGTGGTTCGAGCACCTGCATGGCAGCAAGGCTTATATCCTGTAATTATTAAGCGGAATGATGATCACACGTTATCTTTACAAGGTGAAATCGCCAAGAAAGAAACTGAGTTAGCCATGGTCTACCAAGGACTGGTCAGTGGTTTGCGGGATTATGTTGAAAAAAATAATTTTTCCAGTGTGGTTATAGGTTTATCAGGTGGTATTGATTCAGCACTCACTTTAGCCCTTGCTGTTGATGCATTAGGAGCTGAGAAGGTGAGCACGGTGATGATGCCGTCTCGTTATACGGCGCAAATGAGCCTTGATGATGCGGAGGAAATGGCACTCGGCTTACGTGTTAAACATAGTACGATTGCAATTGACACTTTATTTGAGCAGTTTTTAGATAGTTTAACTGAGCAATTTGAAAATAAGCCTGTTGATACAGCTGAGGAAAATATACAAGCCCGTGTACGAGGGGTTCTTTTGATGGCTATCTCAAATAAAACAGGTGCTATGGTATTGTCGACAGGCAATAAAAGTGAAATGGCAGTGGGGTATTCCACTTTGTATGGTGATATGGCTGGTGGGTTTTCTCCTCTTAAAGATGTGTATAAAACATTGGTATATCAACTCAGTAACTATCGAAATACCATTTCAACGGTGATTCCATCTCGAATTATTACGCGCCCACCTTCTGCGGAATTAGCTTTTGATCAGCTTGATCAAGATAGCCTTCCGCCTTATGATGTACTTGATACGTTATTAGAACGCTATCTTGCTGAAGATTGGTGTTTTGAAGAGTTAGTAGCTGCAGGTGCGGATGCTGAAATTGTTGCAAGAGTAATTAAAATGGTCGATCGTAATGAATATAAACGACGACAAGCACCACCTGGGATTCGGATAACTCGCCGTGCTTTTGGGCGTGATCGACGTTATCCTATTACATCTTCGTATAGTGTGAATTCAACAATAGACTAGGGAATAACAATGAAAAAGATTGAAGCGATAATCAAGCCCTTTAAATTAGATGACGTTCGTGAAATGTTGTCAGATATTGGCGTTACAGGTCTAACTGTATCTGAAGTGAAAGGTTTTGGTCGTCAAAAAGGTCATACTGAGCTTTACCGTGGAGCAGAGTATGTTGTCGACTTTTTGCCTAAAATTAAAGTGGAAATAGTTTTGTCAGATGACCAAGTAGATGGCTGTGTTGAAGCAATCATTAAAGCGGCTCATACAGGTCGAATTGGCGATGGCAAGATATTTGTGACACCGATAGAACAAGTTATTCGTATTCGTACCGGTGAAAAGGGTGAAGATGCGGTATAGATTTTAAATATTAGCGATCCAAACTTTCTCTGGATCGCTAATGGAGACCTTTGTACGAGTCGTCTTTTCTACCACCCCTGCGTTAAAAATAGTCTCAAAATGCTCATTTACATCAGTAAGCTGCGCTTTTTCGACTATTTTTTTCCTTGTTATGACAAAAAGTACTTATCGTACCAAAGGTATCAACGTTATTTTGAAACAGTAGTCTGGCGGACTTTAGCTACACCATCATA
>ENA-ORXI01001641-ORXI01001641.1-sediment-metagenome-genome-assembly--contig:-NODE-1641-length-17143-cov-13.273058_pt1 | contig 17143 bp, 15 predicted proteins | sample MGYA00237861_ERZ511468 | MGnify/ENA primary metagenome ERZ511468 (study PRJEB26299, sample SAMN06266213) | sediment metagenome | isolation source: Hudson Canyon methane seep mesocosm | place... | reverse complement strand
TTCGTTCATTTGAGGCGAATAGTTGCGCTATTCAACGAAAATGAACGGGGAAAATGGCCAAAAGGGCTTTTTCCGCAGTAGGCTCTCTATTCTCGGACAGGCTCCTAGGAACTATCCAAAACAATTACATCTCAGCAACTTGCTCTAACACTTCATCTGAAATCTCGGCATTAGAATAAACCTCCTGAACATCATCCAGATCTTCTAGCACATCAATTAAACGCAACATCTTTTCAGCCGCTTTGGCATCCAGTTCTGTTTTGTTTTCTGCCTGCATGGTGACTTCAGAGTTTTCAGGCTCAAAACCCGCTGCAATCATTGCTTGCTTAACTTCCAGATAATCATCTGGACTGGTCATCAAATCAATCGAACCATCGTCATTAGTGACGATATCTTCAGCCCCTGCTTCCATTGCAGCTTCCATTACCGCATCTTCATCAACCGAGTCAGAATAACTGAGTATGCCTGTCTTGCTAAACATATAAGCGACAGAACCATCAGTTCCCAGATTTCCACCCGCCTTACTAAAAGCGTGACGAACTTCGGCAACAGTACGGTTTTTATTATCAGTCAGGCAATCAACCATCACAGCCGTTCCACCAGGACCATAGCCTTCATAACGCATTTCTTCATAGCTAACACCATCCATTGCCCCAGTGGCTTTTTTAATGGTATTTTCTATGGTATCCCTTTTCATATTAGCGCCCAGTGCTTTATCAATCACCGAACGTAAGCTAGGATTATTAGCAGGGTCTCCGCCCCCCGTCTTTGCCGCTACAGAAATTTCACGAATAATTTTAGTGAAAATTTTGCCACGCTTTGCATCCTGCGCACCTTTACGGTGTTTAATATTTGCCCACTTACTATGTCCTGCCATGTTACTCTCTCTAAACTATTTATTATTTATAACTAAATTTATATTACTTAAAAACAAGCTGATTCTAAGTTAGGAAGCGAGGCTAAAGCCTCACTTCCTCAACGCCCTCCATTATCGATACAATAATGACGAGCTCATCGTAGCGGCTAAATCAGATGAGGCATTACAGCCAACAACGAAGCCTCTTTAACAAACACATCAGCTTGCTCTATAACAATCTCTCTTTGCATCACGCCACCAAAACCAATGACGGTTGCACCTGCCTGCTTAGCTTCCAGATCTGTTTTACCATCACCAATCATGGCCATAGACTGCCCTGCGATCTGAATTTGCTTGCAAATAACGGCCTTACCACCCGTCTTTGCAAGTGCAGACTGCTGGTCAAAGTCATTATATGATCCATCGTCATTAAACAGAACATCAACCGCATGCACATGATCAGCTGACAGCCCTAGCTTTTCAGCTAAAGGCAATATAGCCTGGCGAATCCCGCCACTAATAATATGTACCTGCTTACCTTCAGCTAACAAGGTGCTAAAGACTTCCTCTACACCCTCGACCATTTCAGATATATACAAATCTGCCAATGCAGACATCTGTGCTTTATCGGGTTTAATCAAATCCAGGCGTTTGCCATAAATATCTTCTAAAGCCAGTTCACCATTCATGGCTGCATTGGTTAACGCCACCAATTGATCAAACAAACCTGAACGTCTACCCAGCTCATCAATACCTTCAATTTTGCTTAAGGTACTGTCGCAATCGAAGCAGACGATGTCATAACTCATAAGTTGATTTGAATCGCTGAATTAACAAAAGAAAGTTCTTTTACTTTGTTCAGTATAGAATCAGGCAAAGGACTAGAAACACTGATGACAGCCATTGCTTTATCATTTGTATCTGGCACTCCAACCTCCATTCTTGAAATATTAATATTGGATTCACCCAGAATGCTACTAATCGCAGAAATAACACCAGGCTTATCATTATGTTCAGTCACCAATAAAGTCCCTTCTGGCACAACTTCAATTTCAAACTGATTAACATTTACGATACGAGGATGACGATCGCCTAACAAGGTACCCACAATAGAAACCGTTTTATCTGCGCAGACACCACTCAATTTTACTAAAGAAACATAACCTTCTGTTTTTTCGGTTTTAGATTCAACTAGCGCAATTCCCTGTCTTTTAGCAATGCTTTCAACATTCACACTATTCACGGGGGTGTCGAATTGATCAGCTAATAAACCCACCAGAGCTTCAACAGCAACAGGTCTGACTTCAACTTCTGCCGCTTTACCAAATAGAGCGACTTCAAATTTTTCGATAGGATGATCAGCCAGATTAACCAGCATTTTACCCATTACATTCGCCAACATCATATATTGACGAGATTTTTTCAACTCTTCAGCGGATATTTTGGTTGATAAATTCAAAGCATTAATTGCTTCACCAGTTTTAAGGTAAGTAACCGCTTGAATAGCAATTTCCACACTCACTGCAACCTGAGCTTCACGAGTTGAAGCGCCTAGATGGGGGGTAAAAACAATATTATCTAATTCAAATAAAGGTGAGTTTTTTGGAGGCTCTTGCTCATATACATCCAATGCTGCACCTGCAATTTCGCCATTTTTCAAGGCATCATATAAAGCCGCTTCATCAATCAAGCCACCGCGTGCACAGTTAATGATCATTGCTGTTTTCTTCATCGATGCCAATTGCTCCGCACCAATAATGCCACGTGTCTTTTCGATCATCGGACAATGCAATGACAGATAATCAGCCTGTTTAATCAATTCATCCAGCTCAACAGATTCAGCCCCACAATCAGCAAAAATCTCAGGTGTAACAAATGGGTCATAGGCAAGCACTCGCATACCTAATCCAACCGCTCTTTTAGCCGCCAGTCGACCAATAGTACCAAAACCTAAAATTGCGAAAGTCTTATGGTTAATCTCTGCCCCAACCAGTTTAGAACGCTCCCATTTTCCCGCTCTAACCGATTGGCTTGCTTCGGGTAGATTACGACTTAAAGAAAACATATGCGCAATGGCCAATTCAGCCGTGGTTGTGGCATTAGCATCGGGTGTGTTCATCACGATAACACCTTGCTCAGTTGCTGCTGGAATATCAACGTTATCTACACCGATTCCAGCACGGCCAACAACTTTCAGGTTAGTTGCGGCTTGTAAAACTCTTTTTGTGACTTTGGTATCGCTACGAATTAATAAGGCATCATATTCGCCAATAATTCCACATAACTCATCTTCATTCATTCCTACCTGAATATGAACCTGAATCCCCGATTGCTCATTTAAATAATTGATACCATCATCGGCTAATTTGTCAGAGACCAGAATCTTTTTCATGCTGTTATATGTCGTTAAAGGTTGTGAAGATAAGCCGCATAGTTTATCAGCTTTAAATGGATTCTAATAACCCATAAGCTAAAGAATTGATAAAAAACCATCGAGCAAGCATAAGAAATACAAGCTTATGCTATCGTTTTCCCACTTCAACGGCCTATTTATTTTACTGAATAAATAGGGAATCGAAGGCCTAAGGAATAGAGATTTAATAATACCCTATACTACCTTCTTTAAGATGTTGCGTACTTTTCGAATTAGATGCGCTTCGTACCTCAGCCCATCCTATATTCCCGTATATTATTTAATTCTCAGCCCTAAACCCATTTGCTTTTAACTTGCTCCCTAGCAGGATGATTTGTATATGGTATTTACTTTTTGAAAAAAACTAATCACTCATCAAACCAGGCTTCCCTATATGGTAGCCCTGAGCATAGTCAATGCCAAACTCCTTAAGCACTTCTAAAATAGCTTCATTCTCGACAAATTCAGCGATCGTTTTTTTCCCTAAAGATTGCGACACTTCGGTTAACGCCTTAACAAAAACCTTATCTTCAAAATTTTTATCAAGATGCTTGATAAATGAGCCATCAATTTTGACATAATCCACAGGCAGGTGTTTTAAATAAAAAAACGATGAAAACCCCACCCCAAAATCATCTAGCGCCAGCGAACAGCCCAAACATTTTATTTTTCTTATTAAACTTTGTGCTGAAGCAAAGTTTGAAACAGCTGCAGTTTCAGTAATTTCAAAAATAATTTGCTTCGGATCAACATCCGGTGAATTAAGCAAAACTTTTATATCTTCAAAAATCGTATTGTCATTAAATGATCGCCCCGATAAATTCACTGCCAATTTAATATATCTGTTTTGATTTTTTAATTTTATATGTTGTTCTATGGCCTTCTTAACCACCATTCGATCAATCAAACCAATTAAACCGAGCTCCTCAGCAACAGGAATAAAATCCCCTGGCATTAAATACCCGCCATTTTCAGTTTTTATTCTCACCAAACACTCATAATGACTGACCAGTCCGGTATGAATATCCATAATAGGCTGGTAAAGCAAGATGAAAAGTTCTTTTTCCAAGGCTTCTTCAATTGTATTTTTCCAGTAACCTCGACGTTTTAGGCGAAACTTATAATCTTCGTCTACTGAAAAAATATGATATTGCCCTCGTCCGGAATCTTTCGCCTGATACATTGCCAAATCAGCATTAGACAATAATTCATGTTCATCCGAACCATGCTCCGGATAGATTGCAACACCTATGCTGGAACTGATTTTATAAGCCTTATTGCCTACTCTAAAATTAATAGCCATCAGATTTTCATTAATCTTTTTTGCCACATTCTCAATCCCTTGTAGATCAGCCCTAGGCATAATCAGAGTAAACTCATCCCCCCCAATCCTGCTCAAGTAATCCGTATTACGGACTGAAAACCCGAGTGTTTTAGACACCAGCTTTAATAACTGATCACCTGCGTCATGACCACTGTTATCATTAATAATTTTAAACTGATCAAGATCAAGATAAAACAGGGCTAATTTACTGTCATAGCGCTTTGCAATTGCAATCTCTCGAGCAATCTCTATTTGAAAACAATGTCGGTTATTCATCCCTGTCAGATGATCAACTGTGGCCATTTTCATCATCTGTCGCTCTATTCTTTTACGCTCGGTAATATCGACACCCAAGGTTAAAATAACAGCCGCTTTATTATCATACTTTGGATTAACCCGTGAATGTATCCAGGAAATATGCAACTTCTTTGTCGATTGAATACTCAACATGCCATCAATTTTAAAATGATGCGGGTTTTCAGCTGATCTTAATTGCTGAAGACGACTTAGATGCTTCTCTTCAGTATCAGGAATATAATTATCAAACACGCCACCAATAATAGCATCTGCCGCCATCGAAAATTCATCTACTCCCGCCTGATTAATGGATAAAATAATACCATTAACATCTTGAGTCATCACTAAAACAGGTGCAACGTCAATCAATTTCCGAACAAAATCTCTTTCATTGGTTAACTCGTTACCCTGATCTAACAGTCGACAAATATTTAATTTAACTTCCTGCTCTAGGCTTCGTAAACGATCAGATAATGATAATGCAGTATAAGCCAACCTATCTATCTCATCCTCCGCCAGTATGACACTTCTTTGATGCCCTATGAGTTTGTTGAACTCATCATATTTTTGCTCTGCCAGCAAAGGTAAAGCCGTTGATAATTGAGTTATTCTGCGAAAAGAAAAAAACAGTACAACCAGCATTAATACTAAGGAACATAATAAACTAATGATGCCCTGCAACCATATTCTGCGCAAATTACCCGAAACAATTTTCAGCTCATCAGTGACATTATTAATGATCAAAAAATAAGGAGGCACATTTTCAGTAGCTGAGTTAACTGAAAAAATATTTAACTCAAAAGATTGCGATTCAAAAGCAATCACTTTTCTTTGTTCGAAAAAATCTTCAAATTTATAGTTTTCAGTAATTGACTCTAAAATAGGTCTATTAATCTCGCCATGAGTGATTGCAGAAATTTTATAAGGCCATTTAAAATCATCTGTAGCCCCATGAGGTCTCAACACACCCATATCAGAACCCGTCACCCGATTAAAATCAATGACTGTATCGGCAAACGTCCGGCTAATCCCAAACACACCTATCACTTCAGAGTGAGCCATAACAGGAATAAAAACAACCTGAAAACAGGTATCCGGACAAACAATCTGATAATCAGGTATTTCCAAACTAAGAACAGTTGTTACAGAAGATTCCACAGGCATTAGCCAGTCACCCCATTTTTTAACCAACTGCCCCTGACGACTATAAAAAGCAGCACTTTCCAAACCCCAGATAAATTGCCACTGTTGCCAGTTAGCATCTAAGGTTGAGGTTATTTGCACTACGGGGTCAACATCAAGTTGCTGTGAACTTCTAATATTATAAGATAGCTCAGCAAACTGCCCTAACACAGAAAAAGAGTCTTTAATTAAAGCTTGCGCTATATTTGTATTTCGAATTTGAATACTGTCCCTACTGAGTAGAAATTCTTCATTTGCATCCAGAAATTGAATATAAGAAAACACGCTGTGCAAAAACAAAAAAACACTGCCAATTAAAATAGCAATTTTCCATTTTAAACTCAGGTAATTTCCTTTATCCATGGCTATTGATTAAAACCGATAAGAAATTTGCAAAGCATATAAATCCCAGTCCTGCTTAGTTTTAGATTGATCTTGATTATCTGATTGAGCAAGCCATGCAGTCCCATGAACACGATGGTATTCAGTTCTAAGCATCAGAGTTGGGGTGATATCCCAACGAATACCAAGCATCCAATCTTTAGCATAAGCAAGGTGATTAGGTAAGCCGTTTCTCGCTGCCCGCTGCCCGCCTCTATCCTCTATATCTGAAGAATATGTATCATATCGAACAATCCCCTGCACTTGAGGTAAAAACCGATAACTGCCTTGTATATACCAACTTTCTGTCACAAATTGGGTGTTTGCTATCACAACATAGCCCTTATAATCATTCCAGCGATATTGATATTCAGCTGTCAAACCTAACTTTTCGCCATTATATTGTGCAGAAAAAAGCAAAGGTCTTATCGTTGTATTCCCTGCTGAAATAAAATCAGCAACCGTAGGCTGATATTTTAATTTTAAATTCATAAAACTGACTGCAAACACCGTTTCACCGCCATTAAGCTCATAACTCAACTGTGTTGCAAAAGCAGGGCTAGCTTTAATTTGTCCCTTTGCAGCAGGACCTAATATCGATGAACGAATTTCTTCATTATCACCTAAAGGCATGCCCAGGTTAAATTTAAAATAAAAATCACCAAACTCTGTTCTATGATCAGCATACAGTGATCCACCATCAGCGGAGACTAACAAGGAGCGGGAACGATCAAAATAGATACCTTGAGGCAATAAAATAGTTGGATTAGTAAAGGCAACATCCCGTGTTTCATTATACAAACCAAAAGGAATTTTTATCCGTCCCCCACGGATTCCAACACGCCCATTTTGATAATTAAATAAATTTAAATCTGCCACCCCATAATCAAGCCGCACAACCCCGCCACCCACCTTCCCCGCTCGTCTGTACAAGCCTTGTGCAGATAAAGTCAAGCGCTTAAATGGCTGATAGGATAAATTCAAACCAATTTCTGTTAAACCTGGACTAATACCATCATCACTTTGCCCATAAACATTATTATCCGAAGTATGAAAAAAGTTTTGAGTTAAAAAGCCATGAACTTTTAAATCTTCAGGCCAAAACTGTGCCTGCACTTGCAAAGAAATGAGCAGCCCAATACAACAGACTAAAAACTTATTGACTAACAAATAGTCGTATCTTTTCATTGTCAGGATCTCTACTTAGGTAACCAATTGCAGAAGGAGTAGTTGAAATTTTGTCTATCATTTCTTGTTCATTCTCCAAAGTCACAGGCGCTTGTCCTGTCCCGGAAAAAACGATTCGATCCCACACTCGTCTTAGTTGATGCGGGAACATTTGTAACTGATTTTTGCTAAAAGATTTATGTAAGGAATGTTGATCAGCCAGAGTAAAAACCTTAATCTGCTCACCATTAGGCCAGAATCGCTGCCGCATAGTAAAAATAGCTCTAATATTATTTAATGAAAACTCACGAACAGGAACCGATTGGTTCACTACAATTTCTGTTGCATTGGCAATTGGCACAATAAAGACATAAATTAAAAAACTGGCAACAGCCGTTTTTAAACAGATGAATCTTTTGAGTTCAGATAAAAGACTTTGCAACACAAACTCCTAAGTTAGGGAAACCCTAGAGAAAAACAAAGATTTGTTCAAAGGAATACAACATTCTTATAGTTCAACTATAGCGTAATTGAAGTGCTTCTATCATAAAAAATGAGATTTATTTTAAAGATAGCTTGCAATCAGGCTGTTTGATTATTCAACCTTTAATCTTAAAGTAATTTTCTGGCTAGCCGTAAATTACACTAGAGCATACAATTAATCATTAATCTTTCTTACCTCTACTCTCCTGCATTAAGTTAAGAGAAATACAACATGGGGCGCAGTGCTTTAGCCTGCTATTTTTAGCGATGAATGCAGGCTAAAGCACTGCGCCCCAACGGACTAATCCCTTAACTTAACCTGATTACGTACGAGTTTCAGCCAATGTATAAACAAGTATCTGCAATTATTCAGATCGTACATCCCTATACACTGGATACCAGCAATCCCTGCTGGTATGACGTGGCTCCCAGTGTGTTGCATTTGGCTGAAGCTTATGGGTAATCAGGTAACTTAATGGCCGTGATGCTCGAGCGTCACAAGCTGCATTCCCACGCTGGAGCGAGCGATGAGGGTCGTTTATTTGTTGCGAGTTGCCTGAGCTGTTTTTTTCTATTTTTCCTAAACTTAAAAACTGGAACATCGAGTTTTACTGAAGGTTTCATGATTACCTACGAATCTCAGCCATTTTATAAAAATGCCAATTATAATATTCAGCTTATTACAGAAAATAACTAACGAAGCACAGATCTCTTCATTATGTTTCCAATCAAACTAACGGAGAAATAGCACACCCAAAAACAGCTAAATCTTCCACATCATTTATCTGCGCATACTGGTATTAACATAACGACTATTCTAGTCTATACTTAAAAAATCGCTGAAAATAATACTGTCTCCAGATAATTGATGTCTTGAGTCTTAGTTTTTTATTTAGTTCGGCAGAGGGATAAACAAAAAAACAGACCCAATTCAAATATTACTTATGCCATGGATGGCCTTGCCTATTTTTTCAAAAAAACACCTCTTTCATGCAACAACTACAGCTTATTTTACAATCATCACCTGAACTATTAACCTTGTTAATGTTAATTGTCGGCTTACTTGTCGGTAGTTTTTTAAATGTGGTTATTTATCGCCTGCCCGTCATGATGGATATTGGCTGGAAACAAGAGTGTACAGAATATTTAGGCCTGGAAAATACTGAGAGCAACAAAGAAGCATTCAACTTAATGGTTCCCTTATCTCGCTGCCCCTCATGCGACTCAGCTATAAAACCGTATCAAAACATCCCTGTTCTCAGCTATCTTTTTTTGCAAGGTAAATGTGCAGAATGTAAATCTCACATTTCTTTACGCTATCCACTGATTGAAGCTTTTACAGGCATAACATCGGCAATAGTCGCCTGCCATTTTGGCTACAGCATTGAAATGCTTTTTGCACTACTCCTCACCTGGAGCCTTATCGCGCTCAGTTTTATTGATATAGATCATCAACTATTACCAGACTCCATAACATTGCCGATGCTATGGCTAGGCTTGTTTTTAAGTGTGTTTGACATCTACACCGACACACATTCCAGCATCATCGGTGCAATTGCTGGATACCTTAGCTTATGGACTGTTTATCAGCTGTTTAAACTGGCAACGGGAAAAGAAGGTATGGGCTTTGGAGACTTTAAGTTACTGGCCTTATTTGGTGCCTGGCTAGGCTGGCAATACATTCCCCTTATCATTTTACTATCTTCCATAGTTGGGGCAGTTATTGGTATTTCCATGATAGCCTTAACCCAAAAAGGACGTAACACGCCAATTCCTTTTGGCCCCTATTTAGCTGCTGCGGGCTGGTTAGCGTTGCTCTGGGGCGATAAGATAAATTCACTTTATTTGAGCACTATGGGCTTATAAGCGATGTTAAAAATTGGTTTAACTGGCGGCATAGGCTGTGGGAAATCAACGGTAACCGCTCTGTTTTCCAACTACGACATTCCAATAATTGATGCTGATATCATTGCTCATCAACTAGTACAACCAGGACAAGCGGCGCTTAAACATATAGAACAGACTTTTGGTCCCGCTATTTTGAATAGCGATGACTCATTGAACAGACAACAGCTAAGGGACATTGTCTTTTCTGATACCGCTAAAAAAGCGCAATTAGAATCAATTCTTCATCCACTCATTTTTCAACAAATGCAGGCCGAACACCTGCAACAAAGCTCGCCCTATAGCATCATCTGCATTCCTCTTTTAATTGAAACTAAAATGACCTCTTTTGTTGATCGTATTGTGGTTGTCGACTGCGCGATTGAAACCCAAATTGAAAGAGTAAAGCAACGAGACCAACTATCAACAGAGCGTATATTGTCAATTATTGCCAGTCAGGTGACTCGAAAAACAAGACTATCTTATGCTAATGACATAATAGATAACTCAAAATCGACGACTCAACTTGCAGAACAGGTCAAAAAGCTTCACAATCAATATCTATTATTAAATTCTAATTAATCCGTTCACTATTTAATCTATAATTTATTATCGACAATAAATAATATAGAGTGAAATAGCGACATAAATTTTAGGCAAACTTGTTTGTGAATACCCATACCTTCTACGAATTTCCGCTTAACGAACGAATTCGTGTATTTATGCGATTAGAACAACTCTTTGAGCAACTCAATCATTTCATGAATGGGTCAACCGTACATGATCATCGAGCAGTTATTTCTATTTTATTAGATATTCTGATGATTTTCAGTCGAAATGATTTAAAGTCCGAATTACTTAAAGAGCTAGACCGTCATTCAAAAACACTGAACCAAATAACTAATAATCAGGCTGTTGATACAGAAAAACTTGATCAAATTCTTGATGAACTAAAAACCATCAGTAAAAACCTCTACGCAACCAGTGGAAAAATTGGGCTTAATGTGATGGAAAGTGATTTATTCCAAAGTATTTCGCAACGCAATTCAATTCCAGGAGGTACCTGCTCCTTTGATTTACCCGCCTACCATTACTGGCTGGAACAGGACCAATCAATACAACAACAGGATTTATTAAAATGGACAAAACCATTAAATAATATCCGTGCAGCAATAACCCTAATCCTTAGCTTTATTCGACAAAGCAGTATCCCTACTCAAGAACAGGCAACATCAGGTTTTTTCCAGTTAGCGCTAGACAAATCTCTTCCCTTTCAACTGCTTAGAGTTAATATCGATTCCAGCATTCCTTTATATGCTGAAATAAGTGGGGGTAAGCACAGGTTTTCTATCCGTTTTATGTCGCCTTCATCCAATGGAAACCGACCTCATCAGGTATCTGATAACATTCCTTTTTCTCTTACCCGCTGTATTTTCTAATGAATACAAAAAGCCCAACAAAAAACAACACTATTGTTTCATGTCCAACATGCCAAAAACAGGTGATCTGGAGTAGCGAACAAACATTCAGGCCTTTTTGTTGCGAACGCTGCAAATTAATTGATTTAGGAGAATGGGCGGCTGAGGAAAAAGTTATCCCTGGCGAAACCTCTCTAATAGACTCAGGACTAGATGACTCATCTTATCTACACTAAGGAGCAGGGATTTAATAAAATCCGAGTCTAGCTTGTCTTTTAGCTCTACAGTCACACTAAAAACAGTTACGTAGCTCGCTATGCGCCTGCTTTCCTAGCACAACTGTGAAGCCAAAATCCTGCGCTATATTTTTGGGTATTATTAAATCTTCGCGCCTAAGGAGATATTTTGTCTATATAAATTGTTTTGGAATGTATAAATCATAGCGTGACCTTCTAAGTAACAAAGGTTAATTTTACTTATTGTTATACTAAGCCCTTCACTCAGAAAGCGTCATCTTGGCATGGATGCCGAGATCCAGTGACAAGGATGTTAACGGTGGTCATTGTTGAGTTACCGAATCACATCCATGTGCTCTGGATACTGGCGATCCCTGCCAGTATGACGATTGACTTTATATTAATTATTACTCCTAGCTGGGTGGTCGCCAGGGTTTAAGATGCTGATTACCCACAAGCGTCAGCCTTTTTCAATCTCTGGATCAAGAGATTCTTTACCGAGATGGAATGTGAAGCTTGCATTACTGCTGCTCAAAATATCTGAGACTCGTACCTAACCCTGTCTCTTTTTGTTTAAAACCTAGCGTCAGACATCTTGTAGAGACGTAGCATGCTACGTCTCTACGTCTCTGAAAAACCTCAGTTGAATAATCAATTCTAGCTTATTAATGACATATCAACCACGAAATACACGGAGAAGCTATTTATGTCTTACTGTTGTTTTAAAGTGGCTGAGACTCATACGTAATCAGCTAACGTTATAAAAGCACTCCTAATTACCTGTATTTGGAATGAAGCTTATCACTATAAAAAACAAGTTATTCCTGCAATACCTTGCGCTCCCAATGACCGGGCTTTTTGACAATCTGTTTTTTGCATCCCACCTAAGGCATAAACAGGGATATTAACCTCCCCGGTAAATGACTGGAATGCATCCCAGCCTAACGGCTCAGCATCAGGGTGTGTTTTTGTGGCTAACACAGGCGACAGCACAACGAAATCAACACCCACCTTCTCAGCCTGCTTTAACTGTTGCAGATTATGGCAAGATGCCGAAACCCAGGCATAGCCCCCTGGCCTTCGCTGCAAAGCCAGCAAATCTGTTGAGGTTAAATGCAGACCATCAACCTTTAATTGCCTGGCATTTTCCACTGCCGAATTAATCAATAAGCGCGCACCTTTTGCTTTGCATAAAGGTAATGCTTGTTTAATAAAATGAGCGGCTTCAGTTGCTGTTAAGCTCTTTATCCTTGCCTGAATTAACTTAATATCCTTAGCAAGCAGTTGTTTCAGATCTGTTAATAAATCAGCTGTATTTCCGGCATTTAAAATAGCATATTCTGCTGGTAATCTGGCCGCTGTAATAATTGGACTATTGGCTTCAGGAAAAGAATAATCAGTCAGCTGCTCAGGATGAACCCACTTGATCTGTTGACCTTCACAACCGATGGCTTTCCCTGAAAAACGGCTAACTGTCCACACATCAAGTAATACATTTAAATCCGAATAGTGATGTTTAATCTGAATAAGAGGTGATAACTCATGCACTGAAATATCCAACTCCTCTTTTAGCTCCCTTGTTAAAGCCTGCTCAACAGACTCACCAGGCTCAACCTTGCCTCCAGGAAACTCCCACAACCCTCCCTGATGTGCGGCATCATGACGAAGTGAAATTAAAATACTACCGTCATCATCCTTTATAACCCCTACAGCAACATGCAGATAATCCTCACCTTTCACTTTTTACTCACCCTCTTAACTTAACGACATTGATCCGCACCCTGCCTTTAGCCTTTATTAATTAAGTCCTATATTCTGCATTAATCTTGACATAATCATAGGATAGATCACATGTCAGCACTTCTTGCATAATCTTTCCACGCGCCAGAACTACACGCACTAGAATTTCTTCCTGATTCATCACTTGCTGGCCTTTTTCCTCAGTATAACTCTCGGCTCGTCCACCATTTTTTACGATGCAAACATCATCAAGATAAATTTCAACCTTATCTAATTCCATATTCTCTATGCCTGAACGTCCTACCGCGGCAAGAATTCGGCCCCAGTTAGGGTCACTGGCAAAGAAAGCGGTTTTTACTAGAGGTGAATGAGCGATTGTTTTAGCCACCTGCACTGCTTCTGCACTGCTTTCTGCTTGCTCCACACAAATGCGCATCAACTTGGTTGCACCTTCGCCATCCCTGACAATCAGTTCAGCCAAACGCTTGCAGATATCCATTACTGCCTGGGCAAAAACCTGATAGTTTTCGCTTTCAGCTGTTATTTCAGGCGCTGATGAACAGCCACTGGCCATTAAAATACAGGCGTCGTTTGTGGAAGTATCACCATCAACCGTAATGCGATTAAAAGACTGCTCAGCCGCAACTGATAAACACTTTTGCAATAACTCCTGGCTGATTTTTGCATCCGTTGCCACAAAACCTAACATGGTCGCCATATTGGGCTGAATCATCCCGGCACCTTTGGAAACACCCGTTAATGTGACTGATTGCCCCTCTAACTCTATCACTAAGGAAGCACCTTTCGCGAAGGTATCGGTAGTCATAATGGCATGTGCAGCCTGAGTCCAGTTATCTTCTTTTAAAGCTGAGACTGCGTTAGCTAATGCTGCTTCGATTTTATCTACAGGTAAATTCTCACCTATAACGCCGGTAGAAAACGGTAATACCTGAGTGTTATTCGCTGCAACCGCTGTAGCGACAGCAGTACAACAGCTCATTGCATCAGCCATCCCTTGCTGGCCTGTACCTGCATTAGCATTGCCAGAATTAACCAACAACCAGCGTGGACTCTGCTGCATATGTGCTTTAGCTATATGTACCGGAGCGGCACAAAAGGCATTTTGTGTAAAAACACCAGCACATGTGGCTCCCTCTGCCATTTCAATTACCACAAGGTCATCGCGCTCTGTTTGCTTGATCCCTGCATTACTGGTGCCTAATTTAATCCCTGAAACTTTTTTCATTTCAGGAAACGTTACATTTCCAACTGCCATATTTTAAAAGCCTCCCCAATCCTTAATATCATTAATTAAGGACAAACTGTTTGGAAGTGAGGCTTTAGCCTCACTTAAATCATACATGCGAGGCTAAAGCCTCACTTCCTTATCCAGCAACCTTGAATTATTTAATCTTAGGCCTTAAAAAACACATAAACCTTCGAAATCATATCTACATCTTTTTCAATCATTGCACATTGCGTTTTAACCCATTCAACCCGCTCAACATCATTAAACATGGCATGAGGTAGCACCACTTCAACTTCTATCGAGCCCTCCAGGTAATGAATTCTAAAATCATCAACGGTATGAATCTGCTTTGCCAGGTAGCTGTCCAAATAGCCTTGCACTTGTTCTCGTGTTATAGATTTTTTATATTCATCCTTAAACTCGTCATCCTCCGGATCTATATGAACCAAAACATCCACCACATCATCAAACTCTGCTTTAAGCCTATCTCTGACAGCATCTCCAATCATATGCCCTTCGGATACACTGATACGAGAATCGACGACTATATGCGTATCAATATAAGCATCTTCCCCCATCCGTCGCGTACGCAGTAAATGAATACTTTGTACTCCAGAGGTTTGCTTAATAACGCGTCGAATCTCTCTGACAAACTCTTCTGGCAAAGAAGAGTCGACCAGTTCATTAATACTTTCCAGTACTAAAACCACGCCCATTTTAGCAATCATAATCGCGACTAAAACCGCGGCAATAGCATCAGCAAAAGGATAGCCCATTAATACTGCGGCAATCCCTATGACCACCACAACAGAAGAAAATGCATCACTGCGATGATGCCAGGCATTAGCTAATAATAATTTAGAGCGTGTCTCTTCACCCACTCTTTTAGTGTAATGAAACAGCCATTCGTTGGCTAAGATAGAAACAAAGGCAATACCCAGCGTTTCTTTATTGGGTGACAATAACTTTGCCGGGTCAATTAATCTGTCTATTGCATCCCAGGCGATTCCACCAGCCACAACAACCAACCCAAGCCCCAACAAAACGGTTGCCATGGTTTCAAAGCGCCGATGCCCATAGGGATGGTCATGATCCGCTTCTCGACTACCTAACTTTATTGCGATAATGACAAAAAAGTCACTGATTAGATCTGATAAAGAATGAACACCATCAGCAATTAAAGCAGCCGATTGACCGAAGATACCTACACTAATTTTAATAATGGTTAAAAAGACATTAACTAAAGCTCCGACATAAGTAACCCGGGACTTTAACTTTAAAACCTGATCAGCATCATAATCTTTTGTCACTCTAACCTACCTCTAAAACAATGGTATATTCCATTTCGTCATTTAGGGTTTCCAGTACTTTATGTCCATTTATTCTGCACCAGGCAGGAATATCCTGCATCACACCAGGGTCAGTACAAACAACCTCTAATACATCGCCTGTTTGCATGGTTTTTACTTTATCCTGCGTTCTTATCACAGGTAAAGGACATAACAGACGTTTTGCGTTCAATGTTTCTTTACTCATTATACAAACCACTCTTTAGGTATTTCATCACCCTTTAAAGGCTTCACCTGCACAATTCTTTCGGCACCATCTTTTTCTCTGATAGTCACATCAACCACTTCAGCGTCACGACCTTGCCCATAACGTGCTGTTAACTGCGCGGCTATCAGTAAATCTTCTTCTGTTGGCTCGCCATCAACCATCGCTAGCGGACCTCTATGACTAGCGCAATTCATATTAATAAAGTCTTTTTTATAACCTTGCATAAATCGCGCTTCGCCATCTTCTCTGGCAATAATCACTTTAAAATTATTTTTTGGTCGAATATGCCGTCCTACTTTTAGCAACATCACATCATCCAGGTCGTATTCTTTACGTCCGCGAGCAGACCATAAATCGACCAATTTATCAGAATAACTTTTATCCGTTAAAAAGCAGCAACCCCCTGCAGGTTGAGCAAAATCGTCAAAACCAAATTCATCAGCTAAAGCCATTTGCGGTTTGCGGCTACGGCCACTAAATCCATATAATTTCTCTCTATCAACCCAGCCTTCACGCTCTGGCAAGGTCATCGGCAGGTTTTGTGCACACAAAGGACGTAATAATAAATCGTCAGCACCTGATTCCGTGGCAATCACTGGCATGGTATCTTTTCTTTGTGACATGGGTCTTTGCCCAATCACTTCCCCGGTGATGATAAAATCGAAGTCATTTTCTTTAATCCATTCTTTGGCTTTCTGTACCATAAAAATTTTACAGTCCAGACATGGGTTCATATTGGCACCATAGCCATGTTTTGGATTAATCAAAACATCTTTATATTCATCAATCACATCAATAATATGTAATTTGATACCTAGCTGTTCAGCCGACCATAAGGCATTGTTTCTTTTAGGCTTGGCTTTATCTTTTTTCTTAATCGCATGGGTATGCCCTTCTACACAAAACCCGGTAAAAAAGTTAATCCCTTCAACATGCACGCCTTGTTCTATCATTGT
>ENA-ORXI01001640-ORXI01001640.1-sediment-metagenome-genome-assembly--contig:-NODE-1640-length-17155-cov-8.410411_pt1 | contig 17155 bp, 12 predicted proteins | sample MGYA00237861_ERZ511468 | MGnify/ENA primary metagenome ERZ511468 (study PRJEB26299, sample SAMN06266213) | sediment metagenome | isolation source: Hudson Canyon methane seep mesocosm | place... | reverse complement strand
CGAGCTGAAGGCTGAACATTTTTAGCAAACTCTACCACTCGTTCATCAAAGAAATATAAACCAGGCACTGCATAATTAGACTTTGGCGCTTCAGGCTTTTCTTCAATCGAAATAGCAGTTCCTGAATCATCGAACTCAACAACACCATAAGATCGAGGATTCGATACATGATAACCAAACACAGTTCCACCTGACTGCTGAGCATTTGCACTTTGAAGTGATTTCGTTAAATCATGCCCATAGAACATGTTATCACCAAGAACAAGAGCTGCGGCAGCGCCATCTAAAAACTCTTCGGCAAGAATAAAGGCTTGCGCTAAACCATCTGGGCTAGGCTGTACTTTATATGAAATGGAAACACCAAAATTGGTGCCGTTACCTAATAAGTTTTCAAAACGGTGAATTTCTTCAGGAGTAGAAATAACCAATATATCTTTAATACCTGCCTGCATTAATGTAGCAAGCGGGTAATAAACCATAGGCTTATCGTAAACCGGCATTAATTGTTTGCTAACGACCTTGGTTAATGGGTACAGGCGAGTTCCACTGCCGCCTGCTAAAATCATTCCTTTTCTCATAAACTTCTCTTTATTTGAACAGACTAAAATAGTGCTTTTTTACTATTTCCCAAGTATAACGTCGTTCGGCAACTTCTAGCATACAAGTTCCGTTGCTCAACGATTTCGAATTATCAATCAGTTCTACTAATTCTTTAGCATTAATAAAAAACTCAGCTTTGTCTTCAGTTGATGCTCTATTGTAATTACAGTCAAATGCAACAATATTCTTCTTAAAGTGCATCATTTCAACTAAAGAAGGATTAGTACCTCCTGCGGAGTGCCCATGGACATAAAAACTACATTTTTGACGAATATCAAAAAGGGTTTGTATATCATATATTGGGTCAACTATATTAATATTATCAAATTGCAGATATTTAGCTTTCATTTCTCGGCCAAAATCATTTTTATCCCAATTACCAATAAATTGTAATTTGTTATTGGTTTTACTAAATGCCTCTAATATCATTTCAACATTATTTTCAGGTTCTATTCGGCATAAAGCTAATGCATAACTATCATCTGAAAGATCCAAATCACTTACTACAGCATGATCCCCGCCGTAAGCTATCACTTCTGATTCAACACCATACTCATTTTTAACATAATCAGCGATAGCCGCGTTATCAGCTACGATTACATCGGAATACTTAACAGCTAATTTCTCCGAAAACTTCAAAAACCTCTTAACTAAACCACTCCACTTTGCTCTTTTCCACTCTAAACCATCAATATTGGTAACAATACGTACTTTAGAGAAAAGTCGAATGAATGGTAAGCAAATAGCACCTGAAACACCCAACAGCAAAATATTATCAGAGTCCTTCCACACTGCGTGGCACAGTGACCAAATGTCATAAGGAATACTTTGTGCACCATTCGCATTTAATGGCACATAGTAAAGCTTGGCGTTTTTATACTTTAGAGGTTTTTCAATGTAACTCTTTGAAGAGCAATAAACAGTGATATTTTTATCTTGCTCATGCTCTGCTAACAGATTTTCAACAAGTGTTTCAAAACCACCATAACAAGCGGGAACACCAACAGTACCTATGACCGCTATTTTTTTACTATTAACCATAACAAACCAAATAATCTAATTAATTTCTTTCTATCAAAAAACTCAAACCGACAATGAGCAACGAGACTAACACTCCAAAATCAGGGAGGATTACACTATAAAAATCAATTTTAACTCATCAATATTCTTTCATATAAAGCACATAACTTAACTGCAACTTCTTCTTTTGAGTTTCCACTTGACAATAAAGCAGATCTAATTGCATGTCGATCAATATTACTTTGCAATAAATTATGAATAGCATCCGCGATTTCTGATGGATCGTCGCTATCAACTAGTTTAGTAAAAGGTGTCCCTTCTAATAAAGCCTGAACACTACCAGCAGGCCTTGATACTACAGGAACACCGCTCGAGAGAGCTTCTTTAACTGAATTAGGAGAACCTTCATAGTCAGAACAAAGTAAATGTAGAGCTGCACAATTAATCTTATTCCTAGCAGTATCCCTAGTATCTATAGACATAGTTAATGGCTCATAATTATGACTCTTATACTTTACTTGCAATTCTTTAATTACGTTATTAAATATATCAAAGCGCTTTTGATGTCGATATAAATTTTTAGAACTAACGAAAAGTATATAATTATTATCGTGACTTAAGCCTAACTTATTCTTAGCTATTTTTTTATCAATGATATCGAAATACATACAATCGACACCATTTGGTAAAAAAACAAATTTATTGCCTGTTAAAAATTTTGGTATAAAGGATTTAAATATAACAGCATCAGCTTTTCTTATATAAAACCTACAGAGCAAGTGCTTTAACTTTTCAGGCAACTTAAATTTAATTTCTTTAGTCCAGTCATTTAAAAACGACAATACAACCGGCTTTCTTTTTGAAAAAGATAACTTGTAAAGAATGTAACTAAATAAATGATGACAATGAATAACATCTACTTCATTGGATTTTTTTCTAATTCTTTTAAGAGACTTAAAGTACTCAAACGGTCCATTTTTATGCGCATTCACAAATAACACTTCTGACTCAACTTTAGCATCAAGGCTTTCAATTTGTTCACTAATAAAACAACCGTATTCAGGATGTCCTTCGTAAGGAAAGGCGTTGGTAATGTGTAAAACTTTCAAGTAGTTGTACCCTTTTAGTAGTATAAAATAATAATATTAATGGCAATACATACATACGTTCAAAATAAGAAACCATAGCAAAATCCATTAAAAGAAAGAACACCATAATAAATAAGCAAAAAACTTTTCTGCCTTTTAATACAGAAGAAAATATCGAAACAAAAAAGGTATAGTATAAAATAAAACCAACCCCCCCAAGAGTTGACAGTAATTCTACGTAATTATTATGGCTATATAAATCCTCAGAAAAAATAGTTTTAAAGTTATCTAAACCTATACCAGTAAATGGGTTTGTGAGGAAGATATTGAACGCTTCAACTATAAATATCAAACGCCACCTTGTGCTACCATCACCACCAAACCCCTCTCTGGACAAATCACCTAAATTAGCATTAGTCAATTCATGAAAACGAATAAAAATAGGATGAATTGTTGCAAGATAGTCCAGGTTTTTAATAAATACCGTTAAAACTAAAATACCAATCGAAAAAAGTATAAATATAGTTCTAAAATTGGCTTTTCTCTTATCTGCTTTCAATAAATAAATGGAAATAGAAACGAGAGCTAGAAGCAATCCTTTTCGTGAACCAGTTTGTATGATTAAGTAACAACTTAATACAAGTGCCGTAACAAAGGTTAATCTAGATAAACTATCCTTATTCAGAATAGATAAAAAAATAACAAAACCACTAAATAGCCCAATATGGTTTGGATTGATCGTAGTTCCACTAAATCGATCAGATATATAAAAGGCATCGAACAATGTTAATGGCACATTAATAATCACACCAGCTAATAATCCATAAAATCCACCAAAAATTAAGGCTGTCTTATTGTTAAGGTTAATTGTAAAAAAAATACAAATAACTAAAATTAGCATTCTGAAGACCATGTTACTGGCAAGATTAATATCTCTTGCCCACTGTAAGCTTAATATTGACCACGCAAAGAATAAAAGATAGAAATAGACAAATGGCTCTATCTTTAATTTTTTTCTGACACTAATACAGAGAAGAAAATAGCCTAAATTAATTGTGAATACAGCATAGAAAAAATATATATTTACTGCGGTATTAAAAAAAAGAGAAAAAAATAGGCCCGCAGATAACACCCATTTCGCGTCTATTTTAAAGATAGTCATCCAACATCACTTCTTTACCCTCTGGCAGTATTCTCTCCCTTGCAGAGCCATGACAATTTGTAATTTCACCTAACTTAATATCATGACCATTAGAGTATAAATCAATTCGAATCAGCCCATCAAAATTTTTTGCTAACTTTGCAGCCACAGCAAGCATTTCTAAATAATTCTTAGGCTTATCTTGAGGTGCTGAAAGTGGATATTTTGTGGAAAAACCCAAAAAATCAAAACTTTGACTGTAAAAGCCTCTTTTATGTGAGGACTGTCTATCAACATCGATTTGCAAAAAGACAAACACCCCTGAATAAAAGAAGAACTTATAATCCCGTAAGTTTTTACTACCATATAGTATAGGTTCAACTATAATTCGTTTTTTTAAATTTTTATAGTTAGCCTCCCTTACTAATTCATAGTAATTATCTGAAAGCCATGGTTTAACTAACTCATAGTCAAGGTGCTGTCCTTTTTTTAAAAAAATGACATCTCCACTTGAATGACATGGTTTCACGATACAATCTTCTGGGGCAATAAATTTATTTACAGTATGTTCATCATCAAGTAATGCTATCGTAGGTACAGCATATTCATCACCCACTACACCTGCAACAAACTGCTTGACTAAGTATTTATCTGAAACAAATACTCTTGTTGGATCGTTTAATAACCCAGTAGTTTTTACTCTATGTAAAACGTCAATAAAGTTGTTTGAATTATTAGGTAACCTTCGATGAAAATATAAAAAAGTCAAAAATGCGTAAACATTATCACCCAGCTCATGTTTTGGTAAAAATTTTAGTATTATTTCTTTAAACTTAGTTTTCATTAATTTTCTCTAGTCAATGAATGCAAAATAACCTCTCTATGTGATTCACAGGATATGTAGTTATTTTTCAGCAACCTACTTTGCCCTTTATAAAAGATTTTATGAATACCTAACAATTTAAATAGCCTGTAAGCACCTTTAAAGGTAAAAGGGGATGTCACACGAAACAGATAAGCGTCAGAGTTTTGCATTACAAACTCTTCCCATCGAAGAACATATTCATCTTTATTTGTAATTGAATTACATAAAGCCATAAAATCACGTTCAAACTCTTCCCTTTCTATACCAGAAATACCCCTTATTCCGTTGTGCTTGATACTCTGTTCGAAAGGTACGTAATCATATTGCAAGCAGTTATCAGTAAAGCTCAATTTAGCTATTATCCCATATTCCCACCCAAATATTGCCTTATCACTATTAAACAAACAATTACCCAAAGAGTAAAAGATCGGTTTACCCTTGTATTCTTCAACAGGCCCTATGATGTGAGTATGAGATGAAACAATTGAAGTAATCCCCATATCAATATACATGTGACAAAGTTTTCTATATCTTGGACTAGGAAGTGAAGAAAACTCATTCCCCCCATGAATAAACAGGATTACATCATCATATTTGGCAATTACTGCCGCCACATAATGATATGAATAAATAGGATCTACAGGTGCAACACCGGCCTCGTTACCAAAAGAAAGACTAAACTCGTTCTCTGCCATTCCAATAAGAGCAACTTTCCTCCCCCCTTTCTCCAAAACTATTTCACTATATGCATCACTTATGTTGTAACCGCCCCCAAAGTATTGTTTCCCCTTAGACTCCAAATAATTAATTGTATCTGCAAGACCATCTACCGAGTAATCCATTATATGATTATTAGCCAGACTAAAGATATCTATAGAATCAATAATACTTTCAGGAAGCTTTATCATTTTTAGATTTGGGCCTATCTTAGATATAGATTTATCACTACAAGTAATCGGAGACTCTAAATTTGCGACGACAAAATCCGCTTCGTTTAAAACATTATTAATACCTAATAATAAGTCTGCCTCACACTTTAAGTAATCATCATCTAAATAGATATCACCTAAGAATATTACATTCATTTTTTGTATTTACCTTAATATTACGTAGCGTCAAAAAAATGCAGAAAAAAAGCATTATAGTACAAGAAACAGTATATATGAGTAGCACATCAAAGAACTCTGTTGATAATTGTGTTGCCAAATATAGTGATAAATAGCTAACAATAAAAAACAGGGAATTAATAACTAGCTGTAATTTTTGAGATCTGAATATGTTAAAGCTCTGAGAAATAACAGCTAAACAAAGTTTCGCAGCCCCCATAAAAATTAAAAGAGTAATAATATCCCCTACACCTGACCAATCATTTCCAAGCAGCCAACCAACAATATCACTTCCAAAAAGGAACATAACAATAATTACAGGAGTTGCAATGAATAAAAAAGCTAGGATAATTAAAAGTGAATGCTTAAACATTTTACCCCAATATTCAGTTTTTCTATATTCCCCATAATATATCTGACTTAAAGCCATACCAACTGAATTAACTGGTAAATTAACTAGGTTATTTGCCATTGCAAAAAGGCCAACTTCATATGCAGTAAAAGTTGTAGATAAAACAAAAATTGGAGCATATTGTGATGAGATAAGAACTAATTGAGAAGCCACTTGATATTTAGGGAAACTACGGTATTTCGATACAAAGTTAAAAATATCAGAAAGTTTACTTATATTATTTCCACCTATTTTTTTATAGCTTATCCTTGTTGCTTTTAGTAAGAAAACAAATGTAAAGAGCTCGGCAATGATGAGTGAGTATATTAAACCTAAAGAAAGACAAATATAAGCTATTGATAATCTGGCTAAATTCAAAAAAATTGAATTAATCATTTTTGAAGCACCAATAACCCGATAATTCCCCTGTGAAATAACTAAATTAACTTGTACATTGTTTATAGATGCAAAAAAGAAATACGCGATAATCAATGGGTACAAACCATTTAGCTCAACAACGCTAAGAATATCAGTTATAGAAAACAGTATTGCTAAAACTAATGTTAAAACAAGAATGATAATTAAACTTGTTACTAAAGCTATTTGTTTCTCTTTATTAGTTTCAGCTATAGGTATAACAATAGCTAGCCTAAAACTGGATATAGCGACTAAACAAGAACAAATCCCTAAAAACAAAGTGACTTCACCAAATTGTTCAGGACCATATAAGCGTGAAACTAAAGGAATAAAAGATATAGTAATTATCTGAGATAAAATATTACTTCCAACATTAAAAAACGTCGAATGAATAATTTTTTTATTTTTCATTTACTTGCTATACCTAGCCCGAGCGCAAGAAGCTACATAAGTTTTCAGCAAATTTAACAAAACCATCAGCGGCATTTTTTTATGCTTGGCGTTTTCAGCAATACTTAAATATTGTTCAATAATTGAAAAAACATTAAAGTGAACATCAAAACACGTTTTAGAGTGCTCTTTGTTTTCAATTAGGTAGATTTCATTTTTTACTAGCATCTTAATGTTGTCAAAATGCTTATCATCTTCTGGTGAGGCAATCTTATATCTTGGTGAGAAATTCACCTCAAAAGCATTTTCGAAATTATGCTTATTCAGTAAAACAGGATGTGATGAATTTTGGGCCGACACAAGGACAGGTAACCCTAATGATGCAGCTTCCATCACACTTCTCCCATTGCCAATAACAGCATCCCCTATCTCTAATAACTTGCTGGCACATTCTGTAAACTTATTATCAGTAATGATATGTACCGGAAGTGACTCCGCTTCTTTTTTTATTTTTTCATAAACACCAACATCCTGAATCACACCGATAATAACAAGCCCAACTTTTCTTTCAGATTTTTCGTTTAATTTCTTTATTAAATTTATCGACTGAGTCAAGTTTTGATAATATTCAGGCGTGATCCGAATCACCTGAACAAAATTAAAACATCCTGCTTCCAACCTAGCTTTCAACTCATTTACTAACAACCAATCTGTGGTAACTTTTACGCTACGATTTGGTATTAAATATAAATTGATGTAGCCGTCAATATTATCTCTTTCAAAGTAGTTATAATTTTCTTTACTATATACAATTAAATCACGAACTTTCGGGTACTTTTTAGTAGGATTTGGGCCGCCAGGCTTAATGTATATTAATGGGACTTGTAATAAGTTAGATATAAAACTAGGGAAGAATGCCACTCGAATATCAAAGGAAAAAATAGCTGTTATGTTCATCTCAAGGACATATTTTCTAAACAAAATAATAGATTGTAATAAATTAGCGCGAATATTGACTACATTTACACTAGATTCATCGAGGACTGGAGAATTTTTTCTACTTATATTAAAAATTACAACATCTCTTGTTAAATTAAGGCTCTCAGCTACTGTTATTAAATCCCAAAAGTGACCACCTCTGCCATGACCAAAGGTACCAGTAACAAAAGCTATATTTTGACTTTTTTTTGATTTCAACACTATCACTCCATAACAATATCTTTATGTATAACTAATGAAAAAGGTGTATTTTAAAAATTAAATTCAGAATTTTAAATTAATAGTGTGATTAGTTTGTGCAAAGAATTCTATCTTTTAGCTCTAAATTACCCAAAATAAAATTAGCTTTGCACACTAAGTGTTTTACTATATTTATACATAAAGACTATGATATACGTTTAATTGAAGCTCCTAGCGCTACTAGCTTATCTTCTATTTTTTCATAGCCGCGGTCTAAATGATAAATACGATCTATAACAGTTACACCCTCAGCAACTAAACCTGCAATAACCAACGAGGCAGATGCTCTTAAGTCTGTTGCCATAACATGAGCACCTTTCAGTTTTCTATTCCCCTCTATTTTTGCATGATTACTATGAACAGTTATATTTGCATTCATTCTATTTAGCTCTGCTACATGCATAAACCGATTTTCAAAGATCGTCTCTTCAACTGTACCTGTACCTTCTGCGATACAATTTAGTACTGTAAACTGTGCTTGCATATCAGTAGGAAACCCTGGATGAGGCTGTGTTTGTATATCTACAGCTTTTAATTTTTCATCACAATAAACTGTCAATTCGTTATTGTTTTCAACTAATGATATACCAGCCTGAGTGAGCTTATTTAATATGGACGTTAAATCTTTTTTACTCACGTTTTGTAAAGTTAAATTAGATCCGGTAATTGCAGAGGCAATAATAAATGTTCCTGCCTCTATTCTATCGGCCATTACAGAGTAATCTGCATCGTGCAGTTTTTCTACACCTTCTACTTCTATAACAGAAGTACCTTCCCCAGAAATCTTTGCTCCCATACTTTTTAAACAGTTACATAAATCGACTATTTCAGGCTCCATGGCTGCATTATTAATAACTGTAGTGCCTTCAGCTAATGTAGCTGCAAGTATTAAATTTTCAGTACCACCAACTGTTGGCATATCAAAAAACAGTTCATTTCCTTTAAGCTTGCCCGTCGCTACAACATAACCGTCTTCTATTGTAATATCTGCACCGAGGTTTTCCAAAGCTTTTAGATGTTGGTCTACTGGTCTGCTACCGATAGCACATCCTCCAGGGAGTGATACTTTAGCTTGCCCGAATCGAGCCAATAGAGGACCTAAAACTAATATAGAAGCCCTCATTGTCTTAACTAATTCATAGGGAGCTACTGTACTGTGCAAGCAAGAACAATCAATCTCAAGGGTATTGTCGCTAAATTTAACGTTAGCACCCATTGATTCTAGAATTTCAACTAAAGTGTACACATCTTTCAATTTAGGTACATTGTTTAATTTTAATTTTCCATCTAATAATAAAGATGCGCAGATTATAGGTAGAGCCGCATTTTTTGCTCCTGAAACCTTAATTTTTCCGCTAAGTTTTTTTCCACCAATAATTTCTAACTTTTCCACAATATACTCTCTAATTACCAACAAACAGGCTCTACTTCCAGTTCAACTTTAAACTTTTTCAAAACATCGTTTTTAACTAATGCTACATATTCATCTATTCTGCTATCTATTGAACTAGATGTATTAGTTAGCACTAAAGCATGTTTTGGGCTCATACCTATGCCGTTCAAAAGTTTCCCTTTCCATCCACTCTGCTCTATTAACCAAGCAGCACTTATTTTGTAACCATTATTCAATTCATAAAAAACAACATCACCATTTATAGTTTTAACTTGCGCCAATTTATCTTCAGTAACTATTGGGTTTTTAAAAAAACTCCCGGCATTTGGGGTACAAGTTGGATCAGGTAACTTACTTTTTCTGATAGCTTTTATTGATTTTGAAACATTTTCAATTGTGAAGTCACTATCATCTAAATATTTCAGTACATCTAAATGTTTTACAGAAGGCACATAATCGTCTTCAAATTCAAATGCGACTTCAACTACGATTAAAGTAGTTTGCTTTTTAAAAATGCTGTTTCTATATGAGAAGTAACAATCTTTATTTTTAATTATTTTAAATTCACATTTTGATATATCAAATACTTTTACGTATTTAATTCTATCACTTACTTCAACGCCATATGCCCCAATATTTTGTATTGGGGCTGCACCTACGGTACCAGGGATATCTGAAAGAGCTTCCAAACCACCTATCCCATTTGACACTAACGTATCTATAAAAACTGGCCATTCTTCTCCTGCTTTCACATTAACGTAAGTCATATTCCCAGATTTTTTAATCAAGACGCCTTTGTTATTTAACTGGATAACCACAGGAATTGATTCACTACTAATCCAAATATTACTTCCTCCACCGAGTACACGAAAATCATCAGAGGGAGAAAGCTTAGAGTTAAATAAGTTAAGTAATTCATTTTCATCAAAAACTGTAAAAAACCTATCCGCAGTTCCATTCAAATTTAATGTATTATACTCTCGTAACTCTACGTCATAACGCTCATTCATACTAATATAGCCTTACAAAATCCATTAACTAACCTGTTTCTATAAAATAAAAATTCACAATAATAAATATTCCTATTCTTAAAGCTCGTTTTTATTCAAATAATAAATACTTCGTATAAAATCAACATAAAATTCTATTTATAAATCTTCTCACTCATAAATAAAGTTACAACCTTCCTTGTGTTATATTTTATGAATTATAATTAGCAATTTCACTGTAACGTCCTTACTTATTTCCACCAAAGCTACAGCCAAGGATTAACAAAACAATGTATTTATTCGTTGCAACACCTAATATATTACGTTTAGAAGAGCTATTCCAAGACTTACTTTCAACTAACTTAAAATAAAAAGACACCCTATAAAAGTCAATATTTTAGTCATTACCTAAGCAATTTTCAAAGTATTTTTAGATATTTACGTAAAACGGTTACAAGCTTCCAAATGTGCTGTAGAGCATAAGAGTATGTTGCAAATAAAGCGATGAAACTTATAAACATTATCCATTCTGGTACTTGATAAATTTCTGCAATTATTCCAATAACTGAAAAGGTTGCTGCTATAAAGGTTATAACAAGCAATGCCTGCTTATCGTTCAAACCTATTCGTATAAAAATATGATGTAAATGATCTCTATCAGGTTTAAATGGAGATTTACCTTTGCGATAGCGACGCATCACTATTGCTAACATGTCCATCAACGGTACTGCGCATATCCATAAAGCTGTCACTGGTCTGAAAGATGCATTTTCACCTTGGGTTCCCAGGCATAGTAACCATATAACGCTTAACCCTATAAACATACTCCCTGCGTCACCCATAAAGATTTTTTTAGTGAACTTTTTAAAAAAACCTAAATTAAACATTAAATAAGGCAAGGTTGCTGTCGCAAGAATTAATGGGTAACTCACATAATCGTGATTACCACTCATTAAAAACAACAATGCGATAGCAGAAAAGGTAGTTAAGCTTAAACTACCCACTAGTCCGTCAATACCGTCAACCATGTTATAAGCGTTAATAACCACAATAATAGCGATATAGGTAAAAATGATACCGAAAGGGCCTAATTCAACCGCACCAAAGCCAAACACATCACCTAAGTTGGAAATATAACCGCCAACACCATAAATCATTAAGCTAGCTATAATTATTTGGCCCACTATACGAATACGTACTTTAAGATCGTATTTGTCATCAAGCGCGCCAATAAATACCATCATCGCTGAGGCTATTAGGTACATACGTAGTTCTATCGTATTAGGTAACCAAAGCAAACTTGCTGCTAGCACCGCTGCAAATATAGAAATGCCGCCAATAAGGGGGATTTGCCCTTCATGATGTTTACGTGCGTTAGGTTTGTCCACTAGCCCTACGTCAATCGCTAACGGTTTAAATATTTTAATTGCCATAAAGGCACTTATAAAAGCAGTAAAGGCAGCAATAATCATCCTAATAAATTCCCTATTTACTTTCAGTTTGGCTTACTGCCGAAACTTTAGACGCGTTACCGTTATTAGTAAAATAACGAACCAATACAATCAATACCGACAATACACCACCAAGTATGATACCAAGCACCACGATAAGCGCGCGTTTAGGCTTTTCTTTTTCGTCTGGGGCATTAGCGGGGTCTATCGTTTTTAAAACATATTCTTGTGAAACTTCTGCCAACATAATAGTTTTAGTTTGCTCCTCAATCAGCTGATAGAAAACTGTTTGCATATCAGCTAACTGCGTTTCTTGTAATTTTTCACTTAAAAAATCAATGCTGCGTTGTGCATCAGACTTGTCTTGCTCGCGCATGGTATTATTAATTTCAGCCACTAACCAGATTAACCACTGTTTAGCAACTTCTGGTGAATAGTGTTCAATAGCTATGGTGATCATGCCACTTTCTTTGTCTGACGAAACAGACAAAAGCTCTGTAAATGCTTTGAATGACTCCCATGGTGAAGGCTCTGGCGTTTTCGGTACTTTTACTTCTCTTATCCATGTTTTGCTTGTAGCATTATAAAGTTCTTCATCTAATACTAAGGTATTGGTATTGATATCCCAGTTTTTGGCTGCCATTAATGGTACTAATAACTGGTGTTTATTAATGAAGTTTTCAATAAAAAGGCGAGACTTGAGTACTTCCAGTGCTAGGCCTGTTTTATCAGTACCACCACCGCCTAAATTTATACCTGCCAAGCTTGCTAAGCCACCAAATTGACCCGCCATTTTCGCTAAGCCACCAGCGCCACCTTGCTCACTTGCTGGTGCTAATAATGTAGATGCTTTATAGATATTCGGCTGATTAATTGCGTATATAATTGATGATACTGCGAATAAAAAAGTAATACCTATGATTAAAATTTTACCTGACCATATGGCTAACCATAACTCAGCCAAGTCAATTTCATCGTCATTTTCAGAATTTTGATAAGGGGCGTTTACATTCATTGCTAATACTTCTGGAGAAGCCTTTCCCTGTAATTTAGTACTTTGCACAATAACTCACATTAAATATTATTTTTTTCATTTCAACAATCGAAACTTAAACAACTCATATCGACTAGGCTTAAAGCGATCGTATTATAGCAACCATTCACTACTAATTAATAGTTGTTTACCTTGTATTCACGATTCATAGTCACAAAAATGCTATAAACTGCCAATTGCAGCTACTGCTACGGCAGAGTTATAAATAATTTGCGTAACAGCAGACCAAAGCGTTAAGCCGTCTTTGTATTCTAAATCTAATGGCACTACTATGGTATCGCCAGCAGCCAACATCTCATTTTGATTTGAAAACCAATTGCTATTGCTCGCCAAACGCACCGACCCATCAGCCTTGATAATATAAATTCGTTCTTGGTCAGCACGTGTTTTTAAGCCACCAGAACGTTCAATATAATCATCGAAGTCGAAACCTGTCTTATAAAGATGTGATGTAGCATATTGCACTTCACCTATGACACTAAGAGATTCTCGTGTTTTAGGGATGTAAAGTGCGTCACCGTCATCCAATCGAATATTTTTTACGTTTTCGTTCGCTAATATATATGGAAGGTCTATCACTAAGCGACCTACAGCTTCAGCAACATTTAATTTTTGTAATAAACTTCTAGATTCTGCTAGTTCTGCACTATTCTCATTTTCTTCATTGATTAAGCTAATTTGCGCTGTTTCACTTGTCAATTGCTCTTTTAAATATGCAATTTTTTCAGCTTCTTGTCTTTTTAGTGCTTCGCGGGTAAAAATTGCCGCGGCAGCATCCGCCTCAGAAGTTAAGCCGCCAGCACGCTGTAGTACGTTGATTAATGTTTCACCTTTTTCAAGTACATAAGTACCAGGAAAAACCACTTCACCCGCTAGTTTAATGGTACGTTTTTCTTGCCAGCCAGGTATACGTTTCACATGTAATGTATCAAGGGGTTTTAGCAAAAAATCAACGTCTAAGTTAATATTTTGATGAGCAATTTCAGCATTTTTAATGCCGTCGTGAGAAAAACGCGTTAAGTCAGCATTGACTAAGTAGCTAGATTCTTTTAACCCACCAGCTAGACTTACTAACTCGAGATTTGTCATATTCATTACGTAAGGGTATTGCCCTGGAAAATGAACATCGCCTGAAATCGTCACTACATTTTGTGCCAGTGTTTTATCGGCTTGTTGGTTTAACTCTGCAATTAGCTCGTCAAGAAGAACTTTACGTGGTTGATTACGGTCGAATAAAAATAACCGATCAAGGGGCGATAACGTCATTGCTCTTGCTGATTTATTGGTTAAGTCAACATAAAACACACGAGTGTTTAATTGCTGATCTTTTCTGGCAAGTAATGCAAAGCTTAGTTCTGAGTTTTGGGTGTAACCCATGCCTGCATTTAGCAGATCACTTACCGAAGCATTAATAGTAAGTGGGTATGTACCAGGGTTACGCACCGCGCCATCAATGCTAACAATGTTTGCAAATTCATTCAGTTGAGCCTGCGCTTTAAGCACATTGAGTAAAGGGACTAAACTTTTACTTCTATTGCCATTTTTGTTAAATACATAAATCGTATCTTCAGCATTCAACACAAAGTCTGATGCAACTTCATTATGTTTAATATAATTTGCATAATTGATATTATGGTTAGTAAGCTCGCCAGTTACAGGGTTTTTACGAGTCACTAAAATATATTCTAAATCAGGTTGTGATTTAAAGTCTTTAATACTGCGAAGAATATCACTTAACTTTAAATTTTTGTGCCAACCGTAAATCCCTGGACGTTCAACATGCCCTTTCACTGTAATGCTTTGTTCAAGTGTTGCAAGCGCTGAGCCTACTTCAAGTGTGTCGCCGTTTTTAATGTTTTGATTTTTATCTGTCAGTAAGTTTATTGTCAGTACAGAGCGTAAACCACTGCTGTTAATTCGTGATATTTTACCAACTTCTTCATAGGCCGAGGCAGTTACTCCTCCAGCTAAGCTGATAATATCACTAATCGTTTGTTCTTTTTTCAACTCATATATCGCAGGGCGATTAACTTGTCCTTTCACGCCAACCGTTTTTCCAACCGTAGGAATGAAAACCACATCGCCAGCCATTAAATTAATATCGCCAGAGGTATCACCTTGTAAAAGTAATTGGTATAAGTCTAAGTTAGCAACCACCTTTCCTTGGCGCTTAACTTGAATATTTCTAAGTGAGCCTATGCCATTGACACCGCCAGCGGCATATAGCGCTTGAGTAACCGTTGACAATGAACTTAACGTATATGAAGCAGCTCGATATGCTTCACCAAGCACAAATACGCGAATAGACCGTAACTCCCCCATAGAGATGCTACTTTTAACGCCAATTTTTCGTTCTTTAATAATACTAGTAATTAAACTTTTAGCTTCACTGAAGTTTTGACCAGCAAGGTTTATTGGCCCCAGTTTAGGAATATCTATATTGCCTTGACGATTAAGCGTTAAGTTAAGACTGATGGTTTCTTTACCATAAAGCTGTATCGATAATGTATCACCTGGGCCCAATACATAATTAGAGGGAATAGGTACATCAGAAACTGGTGCAAAAGTTGATGGTTCACCGGCAAAGAGGCTATAACCAAAAGGTTTTAATTTCACCTTTTGGCTTATTGAGGCAAACTGTATATCCTCTTGAATAGAAATAGGCGTATCTATTGAGCGTACGCTTTGAGTTGTTGGATTAACTGGCTGCTCTACAATTGAATTTGATTCAGTACTTCTTGCCGGAACTAGTTCATTCAAAGAAGGAGATGACTGAGTTTTCCCGCCAGAGCCGCCTAGACTTCCTAAGCTCGATAAGTCAACCCCCATACTTTTCGCTAGTGCTTGTTGTTGACTAGGCGAGAGTTGCTTAAATTGTTCGATCTGCGCTTGGCTTATATCTGCAGAGAAAATAGTGAAGCTGGCAATAAAAAGTAAGGAAAAAAAGATGGTTTTTGTAAAAAATGACTTCATTTATTTAACTTCTATTAATCAACTGCAGAGTTATTTTAACTATAGGATTACAGAAGCAAATAATTATTAAATAAAGCCTCCGTCACATCCGTATAACGGAATTGTAGAACACTTAACTTACGAATTTTAACGTAAATACTCTACAATTAGATTGTAACGATTTGTATGATAGTTTACTAACTAAACTTTGTCAAAAATTTAATATACCAAGGCATAGCTTTATCAATACCTTGTTGAATACGAAATTCAGGCTCGTAGCCAAGTAACTCTTTCGCTTTTGAAATGTCGGCTTGTGAATGGCGAACATCTCCGGCTCTAAATTCACGATATATTGAATCCTTAGTGTACTTAACATCATTGCTATTAAGGGCTGATGCCAAGCTTGAAAATAGTTCATTTAATGTTGTTCTATCCCCAAGGGCGACATTATAAACTTGATTTTTCCCCACATCACCTGCCGTAGCAGCCAAAATGTTAGCCTGCACTGCATTTTCAACAAAACAAAAGTCTCGACTGGTCTCACCATCACCATTAATAAACAAGTCTTGATTATCTATCATTGCAGCAGTCCATTTTGGAATTACAGCAGCATAGGCTCCTTCTGGTTCCTGACGTTTACCAAAAACATTAAAGTAACGTAGCCCAGTAGAGTTTAATCCATAGGTTTTATGAAATACATCAGCATAGAGTTCATTAACGTACTTAGTCACGGCATAAGGCGATAACGGTTTACCAATATTTTCTTCTACTTTTGGCAACGCTGGGTGATCGCCATATGTTGAGCTAGACGCCGCATAAACAAATGTTTTAACCTTTGCATCTTTCGCTGCAGTTAGCATATTTACAAACCCGGTGATATTGGCAGAGTTCGTTAATATAGGATCGGCAATTGAACGCGGCACTGAACCAAGTGCAGCCTGGTGCAATACGTAGTCTATGTTTACATTATTTAAACCTAACACTTTTTGGCAATCTTCAAAGTTTCGAATATCACCATTTAAAAAGTTAAAGTTAGTCCATTGTTCCGCTGTTACTTCT
>ENA-ORXI01001639-ORXI01001639.1-sediment-metagenome-genome-assembly--contig:-NODE-1639-length-17160-cov-4.131651_pt1 | contig 17160 bp, 18 predicted proteins | sample MGYA00237861_ERZ511468 | MGnify/ENA primary metagenome ERZ511468 (study PRJEB26299, sample SAMN06266213) | sediment metagenome | isolation source: Hudson Canyon methane seep mesocosm | place... | reverse complement strand
TGATTGAAGTAGTCGATATGAGTCAGAAATAAATAAGCGAGAATAAGTTGGCTTAAAGCAAGAATTATCCATGCAAGAGGAGAGAGAAACAGTCGATAGAGTTCATTTTTAGCAAGTATTAACATTACGCTACCTGCTCATTTTTAATGATCTTCATAAATACATCTTCTAAAGAATGATGTTCTGGACTTAATTGTCTTAATTGCCATTGCTGAGTAACCGCTAATGAAACAATAGCATCGGTAGGATTATTATCGGGACTATAATGAAGTTGGAATAGGTTCTGTCCAAGCTGTTTCACATTCGTCACGCCGACGATATTATTTAATGTAATTAATGCCGGTGGCGATAATAACTCCACTAATAAACTTGATGATTGCATTTGCTGGCAGAGCCCATCAATAGTATCACTGAGAACTAATTGACCCTGATTAATAATTTGTACTTGATCGCATAACATTTGTACTTCTGGCAATATATGGGTGGATAAAATTACACTATGTTCTGAAGCAATATCACGAATCAAATGTCGAATTTCCCTTATTTGAATTGGATCTAGCCCTGATGTTGGTTCATCGAGAATAACAACGGCAGGAGAGTGAATAATCGCTTGTGCAATACCAACACGTTGCTGATAACCCTTGGATAAATTGGCTATCAGTCGTTGGGTCACATCTGTTAAGCCACACCGTTCAATGACAGTATCCACTGCATAGTTTGATTTTTTTGATGGTATTTGGTTAATTTGAGCACAAAATACTAGAAACTCCTTGACGGTCAGTTCTTTGTACAGTGGTGGCTGTTCAGGTAGGTAGCCAATATGCTTTTTAGCTTGTTTAGCTTCGGTTAATAAATCATAGCCATTGATAATTATTTCACCATGACTTGGTGCTAAGTTACCACTGAGCATTTTCATTGTGGTACTTTTACCTGCACCGTTAGGACCTAAAAATCCTAAAACTTCCCCTTTATTTAAGTTAAAACTTAGTGCGTTAACGGCAAGGTGATTGCCAAAACTCCGTGATAATTGGTTAACTTTAAGTAAAGCAGTACTCATGGGTTTATAGTGCAGACTCTGCAGATCTTACCCACTCAGTGGATGCTAAATAGGCATTATTTATTTCAGCAATAGAAATATTTGATGGAAGAGTTGTAAGGTCGCCTTGTTCATGGCCAATGACAAACAGTAATAATTTACCTAATGAATTATTATCTTTCAATAGTAAGGCATCTTTCATATCATTTTCTAATGGTAATGAATCCAGTATTTCCATCATTGGTTTTTCTAGGATGGCATCGAGTAATGAGAATAAGCCTGTCATAAAAGCGGCCTCTTTATCACAGTTAAATAACTCGGCTATTTCCGAGCTGAATTTGGCTCGTAATAGTGTTGATGTCATTAACTCACTTGTCGCAGGTTCAAGATCAGAAAAAGCAATTACGGTTGCCCATGATTTGATAGATTCTAAACCTAAAAAGACTAAGCCTTGGCGAATGGAGTCAACTTCTCTAGGGAGTGAAAATGCTGCAGAGTTCAATAGTCTAAGTAGTTTGAAAGTGAGAGATACATCTTCTTTTATTAATAATTCTAATTTATCGATAGTAATATCAGGATCTTGTATGCTATTGAGAACACGAAGAACGGCTAATTTATTATCAGGAAGCGCTTTGCCATCAATGATTGTCGGTTTGCAAAAGAAGTAACCTTGGTAATAGCTAAAGCCTAAGCGTTGGCAAAGTTTAAACTGCTCTTCAGTTTCTACTTTTTCTGCTAATAAGGTGACGTTTTCACTCTTTAGTAGTTCGACATGCTCAATTAATTCTTGTTCGGTTAATGCCAATATATCTATTTTTATTATTTTTGCTAGCTTGATTAATGGTCGTAAATCTTCACGATAGATAAAGTCATCTAAAGCAATGGTATAGCCTTGTTGGGCAAATTGGGAAACGGAAGCAATGATGTCTTCATCTACTTCAATATCTTCTAATATTTCTAAAACAACACTAGAGTTATCGAATGGAAGTGGAATGTCGCCAGTTAGAAATGAGCGTGTGAGGTTGATAAAAGCACGTTTATTACCAATGACACGGTCAATACCAAATTCTAGAAAGGTGTGGTTTATAACTTGCGTAGTCGCAAGATCACCATTAAATTCAGTAACACCTGATTCATTTAGCATTGAGCCTCTAAATAATAACTCATAAGCATAGACATTAAGGTTGTTATCAAATATTGCTTGTCTGGCAATAAGTATTGAATCAGAAACTGTTTTGCTCATTGGTTTGCTTCCATGAAATTTAAATCCTAATGTATCGAATAATAAGCTATTTTGATGGTTTATTACAGATTGGTCTAATATCAGGCTACGTAATGTAGATTAGCTTAAATAACCGGCAAAAAAAGACCCGCTTTTGCGGGTCTTTTTTTGAAACATTGTGATCAAAGATTATTTGATTTTAGCTTCTTTATACATAACGTGTTTGCGAACAACTGGATCGAATTTTTTCATTTCCAATTTTTCTGGCATTGTACGTTTATTTTTGTCTGTAGTGTAGTAATGACCTGTACCTGCAGATGATACTAATTTAATTTTTTCGCGCATGTTCTATCTCCTAAACCTTTTCGCCACGAGCACGGATATCAACCAATACAGCATCAATACCTTTCTTGTCGATGATACGTAGGCCATGATTACTTACGCGCAATTTAACCCAACGGTTTTCTGACTCAACCCAAATACGGTGTGGGTGAAGATTTGGAAGAAACCGACGTCTTGTTTTGTTATGGGCGTGAGAAACATTGTTCCCAGCCATTGGGCGTTTACCCGTTACCTGACATACTCGTGCCATATTAAATCGCTCCTGTTGAACATTATATAATTAGGGAAGAAAATCAACCCTAACGAGACCTGCAAAACCCAACTTTATACCATAATCTAAATTAGATAGATAGCGAAACTAAGACTGATTCGGTGAAAGCCCCATGGACTGTAATTTTTCATGTAATAGCTCCATGTTAAGGGTTCCTATTTTGCGCATGGTTATTTCACCTTCGGGATTAATTAAAAAGTGCGTTGGGGTGACTCTGACATTATCAAAGGCATGTGCAATTTGAGATGATTGATCCCATGTGATCAGATAGGGTAGCTTTTTCTCGGTACGCATTGCTTTAATATGCTTGATAGAGTCATGAGCCATAGCAACACCTATCATGGCTAAACCTTGATCGGAGTATTCTTTATGTAATGTAATTAATTCTGGCATTTCTTGGATACATCCGGGACAGTCGGTCGCCCAGAAAATGACTAAAGTTGGCTTTCCATGAAAATCGTGCAGGGAATGTTGTTGACCGTCAATATCTGTGAAAGCAATATTAGGTAAGGTTTCTTGTTCTGAATTATTAAGCCAGTTGATAGTAAATAAAGCGAGTAATAAAACGACTGCAAATAAAGTGTGGCGTTGATGTGATTTCATGGGCTTAACCTTGATAAAGTATGTTAATTAGGTGATGTAAGCTGACCGAGGGTTTCGGTTAACTTAAGGTTTTCACGGTAATCAACAGGGCAATCGATAATAGTAACTGTATTGCGTGCTAATGCAGCAGATAACTCTGGCATTAACTGTTCTGTTTTTTCTATTTTTATGCCATGTGCACCAAATGCCTGTGCATATTGCACAAAATCCGGGTTGGTAAACTTAACATTGCTGGACCGACCAAATTGGTTTTGTTGTTTCCATTCAATTAGCCCGTAGCTTGCATCGTTCCAAACCAAAATAACAATGGCAATATTGAGTCGCATGGCTGTTTCAATTTCTTGGGAGTTCATTAAAAAACCTGCATCACCGGTGACAGCAACCACTTTACGTTCTGGGTGGGCCAATTTAGCTGCTATAGCCCCTGGTACCGCAATACCCATACTCGCAAACCCATTAGAAATAATACAAGTATTAGGATTCTCACAGCGAAACATGCGAGACATCCACATTTTATGTGCACCAACATCACAGATTACAATGTCTTTTAAGTCCATTGCTGTTCGTAAATCCCAGATTATTTTTTGGGGTTTGACTGGAAATTCCATATCATCACGATGCTGGTTCATGTCTTTTATTAAGCTATCACGTAGAGTACGCATAGCTTTACCGGTATGAGATTTACTTTTTTCTGCAATGCGGTTTAAGCTGTGATTTATATTACCTATAACGCCCAATTGAACACTGTAATACGCATCTACTTCAGCATGTGTGGCATCAATATGAATAATGGTTCTATCTCGAGATGGGTGCCACAAATAAGGATGGTATTCGACCATGTCATAACCAATACAAATAATGACATCGGCATTGGCAAAGCCACAGTTGGCATAATCTCCAGACTGCAAACCCACACTGCCTAATGCCATCGGATGGTGAAAAGGGATAACCCCTTTTGCCATAAAGGTATTTGCAACGGGAATCCCAAGCTTTAAGGCAAAGTCAGCAAGTGCTTTAGATGCCTTGGCGCGAACAACGCCATTACCAGCAAGGATAATAGGATTCTTGGCACATGAAATAAGTTCAGCTGCCTGCTCAACTTGTTCTGCAGCTGGGTCTGGAGGTGTAGCATGTTTAATTCTTAGAGGTTGATCATCAATTTCCATTTCTGCAATATTTTCAGGAAACTCGATGAAACACGCACCTGTTTTTTCTGTTTGAGCGACTTTGAACGCTTTACGAACAATTTCAGTGATGACCTCAGGCTCAACAATACGGGTTGAATATTTTGTGATGGGTAGAAACATCGCTTCTAAATCCAACACTTGGTGTGATTCTTTATGTAGGCGATTAGTCGCAGCCTGTCCTGCGATAGCGACAAGAGGAGCATGATCCATATTGGCATCTGCAACGCCTGTTATTAGATTTGTAGCTCCGGGACCTAATGTTGCAAGACATACGCCTGCACGCCCTGTTAAACGGCCATAAACATCGGCCATAAAGGCAGCGCCTTGTTCATGGCGGGTAGTGATAAACTCTATTTTGGAGTCCAGTAAGGAATCCATAACATCCAAGTTCTCTTCGCCAGGAATACCAAAGATATATTTAACACCTTCGTTTTCAAGACTGCGAATAAAAAGTTCAGATGCTTTCATTGGTCAAATTCCTTAAAACGATGACAGGGCAATAGTCGACTGTCACCGGGAGCTTTAATTTTATTGGAAGTTTTCAGGTGTTTGTTTATGCCAATCAGTTTCTTGTTGATATTTATGTGCAATATTTAATAAACGTGCTTCATCAAAATAATTACCTATGAGCTGTAAACCAACAGGCAAGCCATTAACAAAACCTGCAGGAATAGACATGCCGGGTAAACCCGCAAGGTTCGTGCTGATGGTATAAATATCTGCTAGGTACATGGCTACAGGATCATCTGATTTCTCACCTGTTTTAAATGCTGTTGTAGGCGCTGTTGGGCTCATGATGACATCAACTTCGTTGAAAGCTTGTTTGAAGTCATCACTGATTAGGCGACGACATTGTTGTGCTTTTAAATAGTAGGCATCGTAGTAGCCTGCAGATAAAGCATAGGTGCCAATCATAATACGGCGTTTAACTTCTTCACCAAAACCTTCACCACGTGAACGATTATAGAGGTCGTCTAAGTCTTTCGGATTATCACAACGATGACCAAATCGTACGCCATCCATACGTGATAAGTTCGATGAACATTCGGCAGGGGCAACAACATAGTAAGTGGGTACGGACAGCCCTGAATTGGGTAGCGTTATTTCTTTAACCGTTGCACCGAGTGATTCATAGTGTTTAATCGCCGTATCAATGACCGTAGCTATTTGTGGGTCTAAGTCATCACTAAAAAATTCTTTTGGCAAACCAATACGTAAACCTTCAAGTGAGTCATTCAGTGTTGTTGAATAGTCGGGAACGTCACGATCAACACTGGTTGAGTCACGCTCATCAAATCCAGCCATGACATTAAGTAATAATGCCGCATCTTCAGCGCTATGTGCCATTGGACCTGCTTGATCTAAGCTAGATGCAAAAGCAATCATGCCATAACGAGAAATACGACCGTAGGTTGGTTTTAATCCAGTCAAATTACATAGAGCGGCTGGTTGGCGAATTGAACCACCCGTATCTGTACCTGTCGCAATCGGGGCAAGTCTTGCTGCCATTGCTGCAGCTGAACCACCTGATGAACCACCTGGAACACGATCTGTATCCCATGGGTTTTTAACCGGACCATAAAAGCTGGTTTCATTTGATGAGCCCATAGCAAACTCATCCATATTTGTTTTGCCTAATGTCACCATGCCTGCAGTATTAATTTTTTCAACAACAGTGGCATCATACGGTGAAATAAAGTTATCTAACATTTTTGAAGCACAGCTTGTACGTATGCCCTGAGTGCAGAAAATATCTTTATGTGCGAGAGGGATCCCCGTTAGTTTCCCCGCTGTTTTTTGCTGAAGTTGGATGTCTGCCGCGCGAGCTTGCTCCAATGCTGTATCTTCACAAATGGTAATAAACGCATTAATTTCATCATTGTGAGTCTTAATACGGTCTAAATAATGTTGAGTTAATTCAACACTTGTAAAGTCACCGTTGTGTAATGCTGTTGAAAGTTCAGAAAGAGATTTGTTGTGCATGAGTTTACCTGTAGTTCAAAGTTGTTTTAGTAAGTAGTGCTATGAGATAAGACAACTTATTCGATAACTTGTGGGACAAGATAAACACCGGCTTCAGTTTTGGGTGCAATTGTCTGAAATTTTTCGCGTTGATTTGTTTCTGAAACAACATCAGAACGCAACCGTTGGTGAGCATCAAGTGGATGAGCCATCGGTTTGATATTATTTGTATCCGCATCACTTAATTGCTCTACAAGATCAAAAATGTTGTTTAAATCCTGCGCATAATCAGGAATATCATTTTCATCAATTGCTAATCGGGCTAAATGGGCAATCTTTTCTATCTCGGTTTTATCTAAACTCATCGACGGTTCCAAGTAATTTTTACTAATAAGCGCACAGTTTAAATCATTCGTCGCTTGCTCAACAGCCCCATGGATTGATAAAGTATCTGTCTTTCATCTTTTGAGCTGTGGTTTATTAATGTTTGAACGTTTACGCGGAGTGTTTTCGAACGATCTTTCGATCGATCTTGGTACAGCAAATACACTGATTTATGTGCGAGGAAAAGGTATTGTTTTAGATGAGCCTTCTGTCGTCGCGATACGTCAGGATAAAGGTCCTGGAGGACCACGTTCTATAGCTGCAGTAGGTGCTGAGGCAAAACGAATGTTAGGTCGAACACCTGGAAATATTACTGCAATTAGGCCCTTAAAAGATGGTGTAATTGCAGACTTTACGGTAACAGAAAAAATGTTACAGCATTTTATTCGTAAAGTGCATGAAGGACGGTTTTTAAAACCAAGTCCGCGCGTATTAGTTTGTGTGCCGTGTGGTTCAACGCAAGTTGAGCGTCGCGCTATTCGTGAATCTGCCGCAGGTGCGGGTGCTCGTGATGTGTTTTTAATTGAAGAACCTATGGCCGCTGCAATTGGTGCGGGCATGCCGGTAGAAGAAGCAAGTGGTTCAATGGTTTTGGATATTGGTGGTGGTACTACTGAAGTTGCTGTGTTATCTCTCAACGGTATTGTCTATTCTGCTTCTGTCCGTATTGGTGGTGATTTATTTGATGAAGCTATTATCAGTTATGTACGCCGTAATTATGGAACATTGATTGGCGAGTCTACAGCTGAAAAAATTAAAAAAGAAATTGGCTCTGCATACCCAGGGAATGAAGTTAAAGAAATGGAAGTGCGCGGACGTAATTTAGCAGAAGGTATTCCTCGCAGCTTTACATTAAATAGTAATGAGATTCTTGAAGCCTTGCAGGATCCTCTTTCTGGCATCGTTTCAGCTGTAAAAACAGCACTAGAACAAACGCCACCTGAACTGGGTGCCGATGTTGCCGAACGTGGCATGGTATTAACCGGTGGTGGTGCGTTGTTGCGAGATTTAGACCGTTTATTAATGGAAGAAACAGGTTTACCTGCAATTGTCGCAGAAGATCCTTTAACATGTGTAGCTCGAGGTGGTGGTCGCGCATTAGAAATGATAGATGAGCGAGGCACTGATATATTTACCTATGAGTAATAGGACTTTATAAATATTTAAACCTTTGTAGGAATACCACCTACAAAGGTTTTTTAGTTTTTGGATTTCAGACAATTAAACCATTATTCTCACATTCTTTATCACTGAATACGCGCTTGCTATTAGCGTTGATATTATCCGTGGGCCTGTTTTTTCTTGATTCAAGGTTAAATACATTTTCATCGATTCGCAGTAATTTATCGATTGTGACTTACCCTGTGCAAGTTGTTGCGGCCTTACCTAGTGAAATAAGTGATTGGCTAACTGAGACTTTCCAAAACCGTACCCAATTGAAAGCAAGAAATGCAGAATTAGAAACGAATAATCTCCTTAATAGTCAGCGATTACAAAAGCTTGAAAATCTAGAACGTGAAAATATGCGCTTACGTGAATTACTAGGCTCATCATTTCGCTTGCGAGATCGCGTTAAAGTTGCTGAAATAGTGACGGTAGACTTAGATCCTTTTTCGCCTCAGGTTGTTATTGATAAAGGAGAGCGTGACGACGTTTTTACAGGGCAAGCCGTGTTAGATGCGACAGGTGTTATGGGGCAGGTCGTGAGCATGAATCCATTATCGAGTCACGTAATCTTATTGACGAACCCAAGTCATGCCATACCAGTTCAGCTTAACCGTAATGGCTTGCGAGCCATTGTTACGGGTCGAGGAGTGAACGAACTATTACAAATTGATTTTTTGCCTCACAATGCTGATATTCGAGTTGGAGACCTGTTGGTAACGTCTGGACTTGGTGGCGTATTCCCTGTGGGATACCCTGTGGGAACGGTTACGACTGTAGGCTTTCCTCAGGGAAAAGCTTTTGCTGAGATTAGTGTTAAACCAGCGGCACAAATAGCAACAAGTAGAGATGTACTTTTGGTCTTAAACTCCAATACTGTTAATGCATCAAGCGGATTGATAACGAGTGATGAGAATATTAACGATGGCGGATAATAGGGCTCGACATGGCGGTGGGTTCATAATTGCCAGTATCTTTTTTTCTATTGTATTGATGTTAATCCCTTTGCCAGATTTTTTACGGTTTTTCCGGCCTGAGTTCGTTGCTTTAACATTAATTTACTGGACTATGGCACTACCCCGCCATGTTGGGGTCGGTTATGCTTGGCTTGTAGGATTATTTATGGATTTAGTCATGGGGGGGGCATTAGGTCTTATGGCTTTTTCCTATGCTTTTATTGTTTATTTGGTTTTGACCTTTCATTTACAGTTACGTCAATACCCAATATGGCAACAGGCTATAAGTATCTTTTCTTTAGTTCTGTTACTACAAATGCTGTTACTTCTTACATCACCACGCGTTGCAGATTGGAACTTTTGGTTGCCTCCATTCGTTAGTATGATGTTGTGGCCTGCTATCTATACAATCTTACGAAGTGTCAGACGTACATTTCATGTTAGTTGAGTTTATAGCTTAATGTCGACTCGGTTTACATTAAAAAACCATTCAAATGAAAACCGATTAATCAATGACCGTTTGATTTTTGCGGCTTTGTTTGCGGGACTATTATTTATTATCGTAATGGTTCGATTGGCTGTATTGCAGGTTGTCGAGTATGAGCACTTTGATTCACTTTCAAATAAAAACCGTATCGACATATCTCCTCTACCACCTCAGCGAGGCTTAATTTATGATCGAAACGGTATTGTATTAGCTGAAAATATTCCTAGTTTTAGCTTGGAAATAACGCCAGAAAATGTACCCAATTTAGATGACACTTTAACTACGCTAGCAGCATTATTTTCTGTTTCTGAAGTTGATATAACTAAAATAAGAAAGCAGATAAAGCAACAACGACGTTTTCGCCAGTTTACATTTCGTCAGCGGTTGACCGAGGAAGAAGTCGCTGTGTTTTCTGTGAATAGGCATACATTACCTGGTGTTGAAGTCGTTGGCCGTTTGATTCGTCATTATCCTCAAGGTGCTTTATTTGCTCACACCGTAGGCTATGTGGGGCGAATTAATGAAAGAGACCAAAAAAATATTGATTTGAAGGCCTATAAAGGTACACAGCAAATTGGTAAAACAGGTATTGAAAAACAGTATGAATCTCTCTTGCATGGTTCGGTTGGTTATCAGCAAGTAGAAACAAATGTTCAAGGTCGGACTGTTCGTGAGTTACAAAATGTTTCCTCAACCTCTGGACAAGATTTATTTTTAAACTTAGATATTAATTTGCAACGAGTTGCTGCAGAGGCACTTGGGGAATTTAATGGTGCAGTTGTTGCGCTTGTTCCTAAAACGGGTGCTGTTTTAGCGATGGTTAGTAAGCCTGATTTTGATCCCAATCCATTTGTATTAGGGATTAGTACCAAAGAGTATGGCGCATTAAGAGATTCGGTTGATATGCCTTTATTTAATCGTACATTACGGGGAAGATACCCTCCAGGCTCAACACTAAAGCCCTTTGTTGCCTTAGCTGGATTAGAGTTAGGTTTAGTGACGGAACAAACAAAAAGCTTTTGTCCTGGCTGGTTTAGCTTACCTGGACAAGATCATCGCTATCGCTGTTGGAAAAAACACGGCCACGGCCATGTGGACTTGAAATCCTCTATTTCACAATCATGTGATGTGTATTTTTATGACTTGGCGAATGCATTAGGTATTGATCGCTTGCATAGCTTTTTAGACTTTTTTGATTTTGGCCATCGAACAGGCATTGATATTCCAAGCGAAAGTAAAGGATTATCACCTTCTCGAGAATGGAAGCGAGCTAGTCGAAACCAGACTTGGTATCCTGGCGAGACTGTTATTTCAGGAATAGGGCAAGGGTTTAACCAAACTACACCTATTCAGCTTGCCCATGCAACGGCTATTTTAGCAATGCGAGGTATTAATGTTCGCCCTCAAGTTGCTAGAGCAATTAGAAAAAGTGGTCAAAGTGAATTGGAACTTATTGAAAAAGAGCTAGCTGAAAGTTTACCGATGGAAGATAGCCAGCATTGGGAGGCGGTGATTGATTCTATGGTTGACGTTGTCCATGGTACTCGAGGAACTGCACGACATATAGGCAAAAATATACCATTTAAAATTGCAGGAAAGACAGGAACTGCACAAGTTTTTGGTATTAAACAAGATGAAAAGTATGATGCAGAAACCTTAGCGAAAAAGTTGCATGACCATGCATTATTTATTGCTTTCGCACCTGCGGATAATCCTGAGATTGTCGTTGCGGTCGTGGCTGAGAATGGAGGCAGTGGCAGTCGAACAGCGGCTCCTATTGCTCGAAAAGTCATTGACCAATACTTTGGGATAAGTCCAAGTGAATAGCCATCTTATTGATAGACATCATCCTCAACGTTGGAGTGTTACTCGTGCATTAGCGGTGATTCACCTTGATGCTTTATTATTTTTAGGGTTGCTAATGTTGATGGGGGCAGGGCTGATTATTTTATATAGTGCTGGCGATCAAAGCACTGCATTAATGATACGACAACTAACCCGAATGGCTGCGGCAGTTTTTGCTCTTTTAGTGGTTGCAAATATCCATCCAGATAGAATGAGAGATGCAGCCTATTGGTTATATGGTGTCGGTTTAATATTATTAATTGCTGTCTTAGCCTTTGGTCATGAGGGTAAAGGTGCACAACGCTGGTTAGATCTAGGCTTTTTCCGGTTCCAACCGTCAGAGTTAATGAAGTTGGCTGTTCCTTTGTTGGTGGCAAGTTATTTGGCTGAGCGACCATTATCACCAACGATTCCTCGACTTATTATCGGGCTTGTTATGATTATTGTGCCATCATTGCTGATTGCTAAGCAGCCTGATTTAGGCACGTCATTACTTATCGCTAGTTCAGGTTTAATTGTTGTCTTTCTATCAGGTATATCGTGGCGAATTATTATTGGATTCATCGTTACCTGCACATCCGCATTGCCTGTGTTGTGGTACGTTATGCATGATTATCAAAAGCAACGTGTCTTGACCTTTTTAAACCCTGAGAGCGATCCATTGGGTGCGGGCTACCATATTATTCAATCAAAAATAGCGATTGGTTCAGGAGGACTATTTGGCCGAGGTTGGTTGGAAGGAACACAATCACAACTGGCTTTTTTACCAGAACGTTCAACGGATTTTATTTTTGCTGTAATAGCAGAAGAGTTTGGATTGCTGGGGGTTGGGCTTTTACTTATTATGTATTTATTAATTGCCGCGCGAGGTATTTATATTGCGAGTCAAGCACAAACAAGTTTTGCGCGATTATTGGCTGGGAGTATTTCAATGACTTTCTTGGTCTATGTATTTGTTAATGTCGGGATGGTGACGGGATTATTGCCTGTAGTAGGTGTACCGTTACCTTTAGTTAGCTATGGAGGGACATCAATGGTGACCTTACTTGCTGGCTTCGGTATCCTAATGTCTGTTCACACCCATCGAAGGATGATGTCACCATGAAAAAGTTAAGTGTATTACTTGTAGCAGTCTGTGCAATTGTTAATCCAGTTTATGCAGAAGAGAGCTTACCAGGCGTATCTGAATTTATTACAGAAATGGCAACAAAACATGATTTTGATAGCAATGAATTGACGATATTGTTTTCTAAGGTTGAAGTTAAAGAATCTATTTTGAAAGCGATTTCAAGACCGGCAGAAAGAAGTAAACCGTGGTATGACTACCGTAAGATATTTGTTACTAATAAACGGATAAAAGGCGGCGTTACTTTTTGGCAGCAGCATAGAGAAACCTTAGCGAAAGCTGAACAGGAATATGGTGTTCCGGCAGAAATAATTGTCGCTATTTTGGGTGTGGAAACACGCTACGGTGGTAATGTTGGTGGTTATCGCGTTATAGATGCTTTATCTACCTTAGCATTTAGATACCCACCTAGAAGTCCTTTTTTTCGTAGTGAACTTGAACATTTTTTAATACTGACTCGCGAAGAAAATAAATCACGATTAGATCCTGTTGGCTCCTATGCAGGCGCTATGGGCTTGGGACAGTTTATGCCGAGTAGCTATCGAGCATATGCAGTCGATTTTGATGGTGATGACAAACGTGATATTTGGACAAACCCTGTAGATGCCGTAGGGAGTATTGCCAATTACCTAAACAGACATGGCTGGGTTGCAGGCGAGAGTATTGTTCATCCAACGCAATTAACTACAACAGAACCTACAGCATTAGTCGAAAAAGGATATAAACCTTCTTTGACAAGAAGTGAGCTTAGTGACGCTGGAATTTCATTGGATAACTTACCTGAAAGTAATGATGTCATTGCCTTGATTTCATTAACTCAGAAAAAGGGTGAAGAATATTGGCTGGCGAGACAGAACTTTTATGCGATCACTCGTTATAATCACAGCAGAATGTATGCAATGGCAGTGACACAGTTAGCGGATGAAATTCGTATTAAGTATGAGCAAGGAAAATGATTTCTAAATTGAAACAAATACTATTAATCAGCCTTCTTACTCTCCTTACTGCATGTGGAAGTATTGGTAGCAAACAAGATAGTGCGCCTAAAAAAGCACCTGATGTTTCTTCTGTTCCTAACGCTGTACCGCGTGATGAGCCTCGTAGTAAATATGGTAATCCGGCACATTATGAAGTGTTTGGAAAGCGTTACTACACATTAAAAACGAGCCGCGGCTACCAAGAAAAAGGTATTGCTTCATGGTATGGCACTAAGTTTCATGGTAGGCGTACATCCAGTGGTGAACCTTATGATATGTATGCCATGACAGCGGCACATAAGACATTACCTTTGCCGACGTATGTTGAGGTGACCAATCTTAATAATGGCAAAAAAATCATTGTAAAAGTGAATGACCGTGGTCCTTTCCATGGAAACCGTTTGATTGATTTATCTTATAGTGCGGCAACACAGCTTGAGATTATTGGCAAGGGAACAGGGATGGTGCAAGTGAGAGCCATTAGCCCAGGAGAAGTAGCGGTTCCCATTTCTGAAGTAAATACGATTAATGCTAGTAAATCTATCGGCCCCGTGGGTTTATTTTTACAAGTAGGGGCGTTCAGTACTGAAAACAAAGCGGAACAACTAAAAATACAAATACAGCAACAAATTGGTGATGCCGTATTAATTGTTCCATTAAGAAAGCCCGATGGAAACTTATACCGTGTGCGTGTTGGCCCATTAGCTAATGTAGAATATGGTGATTCATTAGCTAGCCGTTTACTTGATTTAGGGTTTAATGATGCCCATATAGTCGTTGAATAATTTATTTTTGAGAGTAATTAAATTGATATTTAAAAGTTTAAAAATTGTATTGTTGAGTTGCTTATTTGCAGGTTCAGTATCTGCCGCAATTACGCCCAACCCATCAGCCCCTAAGATTGCCGCTAAGTCTTACATTTTGCAGGACTTTGCTAGTGGACGAGTGCTGGCAGAACAAAACTCTGAACAGCGCCTACCCCCCGCCAGCATTACAAAATTAATGACAGCCTATGTCGTAGTGAACGAACTTGCTAATGGTAAGATTAACTTAGCTGATGAAGTCTTAATCAGTGAAAAAGCATGGCGTATGGTGGGGTCACGTAGTTTTATAGAGGTCAATACCAAAGTGCCCGTTGAAGTTTTACTTCGCGGTATGATTATTCAATCAGGTAATGATGCAGCAGTAGCATTAGCTGAACATATTGCTGGCAGTGAAGAAACATTTGCTCAAATGATGAATCAGTATGCACAGCAGTTAGGTATGTTTAATACTAACTACCAAAATGCGACGGGTTTACCGGGTGTTGACCATTACACTACTGCAAAAGATATTGCTATTTTATCAGCAGCAATTATTCGTAATTTTCCTGAGGAATATAAATGGTATTCCGAAAAAGAATTTACCTATAACAAAATTACTCAACATAATCGCAATAAATTGTTATGGCGTGATACAACTGTTGATGGTTTAAAAACAGGTCATACTGAAGAAGCAGGTTATTGTCTAGCAGCATCAGCACAACGAAGTGGTATGCGTCTGGTATCAGTGGTTTTAGGTACGCGTAGTGAAAATGCGCGAGCACAAGAAACGCAAAAGTTATTCAATTATGGTTTCCGTTTCTTTGAAAGCCATGAGCTTTATAAAGCCCAAGATAAAATTGCTGATATTAAAGTTTGGAAAGGTGCTGAAAAGTTACTGAACTTAGGATTATCTGAATCTTTAGCTGTTTCAGTGTCTCGCGGCCGTTATAAAGAATTAGTGGCAACAACCAATATTGAACAACCAATTATTGCACCTATCTCTGCAGGTGCAACGTTAGGGAAGGTCTCTATTCATTTGGGTGATGAGTTGATTGCAACACAATCTTTAGTTGCATTACATGATATTGAACAAGGCAGTTGGTGGCGTCGATTGATTGATAGTATTTTGATGATGATTTTTGGGTAAATACAGTGAATGAAGTCTATTTAAACGGGGAGTTCTTAGCTGCAGAACAAGCAAAAGTGTCTGTCTTTGATCGTGGTTTTTTATTAGGTGATGGTGTTTATGAAGTCATTCCTGTTTATGCGGGCCACTGCTTTCAGTTAGACGGACATTTACAGCGTTTACAAGCAAGTCTTGATGGTATACGAATGGGCAATCCCCACTCAGATGCTGAGTGGAAAAGCCTAATTAAACAGTTAATTGAACACAATGGCGGTGGTGACCAATCACTTTATTTACAAGTGACACGCGGTGTTGCACCGCGTGACCATGTTTTTCCTGAAGGCGTGACACCAACAGCATTTGCGATGAGTAATCCACTTCAAGCTGTCTCAGAAAAGTATAAAAAAGAAGGTGTTTCAGCAATAACATTGCCTGATATTCGCTGGCAGAATTGTAATATCAAAGCGATTACCTTATTGCCCAATAGCCTGTTAAAACAGCAAGCACAAGATGCTGGCGCTGTAGAAGCGTTATTGATTCGTGATGGTTATTTAACTGAAGGTGCAGCGAGTAATGCTTATGCGGTACTGGACGGCACAATTTATACTGCACCCAAAGATGAGAAAGTTTTGCCGGGCATAACTCGAGAAGTTGTGATTGCTTTAGCTAAAAAGGCGGGTATACCATTACTTGAACAAGCTGTGAGCGAGGCACAATTAAAACAAGCTGATGAAGTGTGGATTAGTAGCTCAACTAAAGAAGTATTAGCGATTACACAATTAGATAGTAACAATGTAGGTTCTGGTATTCCGGGGCCAGTGTGGCAACAAATAGACGCACTCTATCAAGATTATAAAGAGGATGTTACATCATGGCAGTAGAAGAAAAAGAGGCTAAGATGGAATTTCCATGTGACTATGGAATTAAAGCAATGGGTGCGACTCACCCAGAGTTTGATGCGATTGTTGTCAGTATTGTTCGTCGTCATGTAGATGATATTAAAGAGGGTGCGATAACAAGCAAGCAAAGTGCTAATGGGAAATTTACTTCGATCAGCGTTGATTTTTACGTGACGAGTAGAGAGCAGTTAGAAGCGATTCATCGGGATTTAATTAGCCACGATGCAATTAAATACGTTCTATAAATTTAGACAATGATTGTCAAAGACCTAGGGCTGGTGGATTTTCAGCAGACCTGTGAGGCAATGCAAACATTTACTGCTCAGCGAGATGAACATACCGAAGATGAATTGTGGTTAGTTGAGCATCCAGCTGTATTTACCCAAGGTTTGAATGGTAAAGAAGAGCATATCCTTAATACGGGTGAGATCCCTGTAGTGAAAACAGATCGGGGAGGTCAGATAACTTATCATGGCCCCGGACAACTTATTGCCTACACCTTATTTGATCTAAAACGCCAAAAAATCGGTGTACGAGAAATGGTGTCATGCCTAGAAAATAGTGTTATACAATTACTTGATACACTGGGCATTAAATCACAAGCACGATCTGATGCACCGGGCGTTTATGTTGAAAACCGTAAAATTGCTGCACTGGGTTTAAGAGTTAAACGAGGGTCGTGTTATCACGGTCTGAGCTTAAATATAGACATGGATTTAAGTCCATTTTTGAATATAAATCCCTGTGGTTATCAAGGCATGGAAGTCATT
>ENA-ORXI01001633-ORXI01001633.1-sediment-metagenome-genome-assembly--contig:-NODE-1633-length-17189-cov-4.502045_pt1 | contig 17189 bp, 16 predicted proteins | sample MGYA00237861_ERZ511468 | MGnify/ENA primary metagenome ERZ511468 (study PRJEB26299, sample SAMN06266213) | sediment metagenome | isolation source: Hudson Canyon methane seep mesocosm | place... | reverse complement strand
AATAGGGGACCTGATAATACAGGAATGAAAGTTTATGATAATGCAATGTTTGCACATACACGGTTATCTATAATTGATTTAGATAATGAAGCGAATCAACCAATGATATTTGGTGATTATTTATTAGTTTTTAATGGTGAAATTTATAATTACAAACAATTAATCATAGATGAAGAACTAAAGTGTGTAACTTCAAGCGATACAGAAGTAATAATAAGATTATATGAAAAATATGGAACAGATTTTTTAAATAAATTAAATGGTATGTTTGCTTTTACACTGTTTGATAAAAAAAACAATAAATATTTTTGTGCACGTGATAGATATGGAAAAAAACCATTCTTTTATTATTTTAAAAATAATCAATTCATTTTTTCATCATCACTAAAATCAATTTTAAAAATATTACCAAAAAAACCAAAATTAAATAAAGTTGCACTTGCTCAATATTTACAATATTTTGTGCCCTTAGGTGAAAATACTTTTTATACTGATATTAAAAAACTTGAATCTTCTTCATATATGACTTTAGAAGATTCAAAAATAAAAATCAAGAAATATTATAAAATTAATACCTATAAAAAAATCAAAGATGAAAAGACTGCATTAAAAGATATAGAAGAATTGCTTTTTAAATCCGTTGAATATAGATTAAAATCAGATGTGGAGGTGGGCTCATTATTGAGTGGTGGTATTGATAGTTCTTTTATTTCTGCTTTGTATACAAAAATTTCAGGAAAAAAGATTAATACTTTTTCTGTGGGATATACAGAATATAAAAATTATGATGAGTTAGAATATGCACAACTCACAGCATCTCATATAGGCTCAAATCATCATCCTTTGGAAATTTCAAGGAAAGAGTTCATCAACTCTTTTGAGGACGTTTTAGATGCATTAGAAGAACCTCACGGTGACAGTGCTGCTATTCCTCTATATCTTTTAACAAAAAAAATAAAAGAGTCCGGGATAAAAACTGTTTTAAGTGGTGAAGGAAGTGATGAACTCTTTTTGGGATATGACAATTATGCCAAGTTTTTAAAATATTATGAATTTGAGAAAACACTCAGCGGTGGACAATTTGAATTTATGGATTCAATAATAAGTGCTTTACAAAACCAAACCAAAGAGAGTGAATATCTGCGACGAATTATAAAAAAACAAAATTTATACAATAGTTTTGGAGAAATATTTACAGATATTCAAAAAAAGAGGCTTTTTAAAAAAGTTCCCAACTACAAAAGTGAAAAACCAAAAAAAGACCCCGTAGATTGGATGAGTTATATTGATTTAAAGATTTGGCTGGGAGAAGCACTGTTAAGTAAAGTGGATAAAATATCTATGGCAAACTCACTTGAAGTTCGAACACCCTTTTTAGATTATAGGTTAGTCAATTATATGTTCTCAATAGAATCATCAATAAAAGTAGGAAATACCAACAAACATCTGCTCAAACAAATTGCACAAAAATATATTCCTAATGCTATCATCAATAGAACCAAAAAAGGTTTTAACAGTCCTTTTAATGAATGGATATTTCAAGAGTATGGCGATTCTATCTTAGCTATTATTTTAGAAGTTAATAATGAAACAAACTTTTTTAATGAAAATTATCTCAAACAAATTTATGAACTGGCAAAGGGACGTAAATTCAAACAACATCTTTGGAGTATCTTTATCTTTTCAAAATGGTTTAAAAAAACTTATCTGTAAAAAATAACTGTCAAATAATTTTATATAACTCTCATATCGTAGTATTATATATCATCTACATGATTTGTTATTTGACTTCAATAACCTATAGTGATATGATACAAAAAATCTAAGATAAAATAATATAAGGAAAAAAATGGATAATTCAGAAAACAGATTATTGGATGTATTTTTTTATGGTTTATATATGGATGAAGAAATATTAAAAAGTAAAAATGTAACTCCACGAAACAAAAGAGCTGCTATTGCGCCTGGGTATAAATTACGTATTGGAAAAATGGCAACTCTACTTCGAGAAAATAATGCACAAGCATTTGGTATGGTCTATTCTTTAACTCACGCTGAAATCACTTCTTTATATGAAGGTTCAGGGTTAACTTCTTATGTAGCAGAATCCATTGTAATTCAAACAAAACAAAACAAAACAATCGCAGCTTTGTGTTGCAATTTATTAGCACCTCCAAGTGAGCAAGAAAACAATATTGAATATTTAGAGAAGTTGAAAGTGTGTATGAAAAAATATGAGTTACCAACTCCTATTGATACATAATTGGTGCAAACAAAATAAAAAAATTTTAGCTGTTAGATTTTTTATGTTGACAGATTAATCTACTATACAAAATTCTTACTGGAAGATTCCAATGTTGAATTCAATTTATATCTTGAACTTGGATAAAAAAGTTTTGAATAACTTGCTACTTCTTCATTGGATAAAACAACTCTGGAAATCAAAAGACAGGGTTCTGTTTCTTCAATATCAAGGTACTTTTGAATATATTCGTTGACTAAAGTTGCTTCAATTGTATTTTCTACTTTTTGAACAGGACAATTTTTTTGTAAAAATTCACTGGGAGTGATTTTTTTGAAATTTTGATTGATGTAATCTGGGGCAATTGAAGGTTTAATATATCTTACATCAAATCTAACGGGAACTCCATTTTCTTTATGAATCATTTTTGAGACAAATATTTTTTGATCTTTTACTACATTTAAAACGTTTGCTATTAGCTTCGTTGCTTTTACTTCTTCTAAACACAAAAGCTCGTTACTGTAAGTGTTTCCTCTGTGTGTTATTTCATCTGAAATATTTTGCAAATCCAAGATTGAAGTTTGTGCTTTTTGATGAGTTACGAACGTACCACTTCGAGGAAATCTTACAACAACACCTTCAATTACCAGTTCACTCAAAGCCTTATTAACCGTAGGTCGACTGGTGTTAAACATCTTTGAAAGTTCCATTTCTGTTGGAATCTTTTCATCGGGAAGATATTTTTTATCCGTAATTTGTTGTTTTATAAAATCTTTTATTTCTTTAAAAAGTGGTCGTTTCATAACTTCTTTAAATCCCCATATTTTGTAAATTCTACCCAAAGATAGCAAATGCTATCTTTAAAAGTACTTTTGCCTAAAAACTTGGTATTAAATCTTTATCTAAAAATTTATTGAATATTCCTGATTGCACAAGAGATATTGCCTCTTCTATGTCATCAGTAAAATATCTGTCTTCATCATAAAAATCAACTTTATCTCTGATAATCTTTTTGGCTTCTTCTATTTTTTGTGTTGATAACTTTGGTGCTCTAAAATCCATACCTTGTGCGGTTGAAAGGAACTCAATTCCTAATATACCTGCAGTGTTTTCTGCCATATCTTTAAGTCTTCTACCTGCATATGTTGCCATTGATACATGATCTTCTTGATTTGCAGAAGTTGGAAGTGAATCTACACTGCTTGGATGAGCGAGTGCTTTATTTTCACTCGCAAGGGCTGCAGCTGTTACTTGAGCTATCATAAACCCAGAGTTTATTCCACCATTGTTTACTAAAAATGGTGGTAATTGACTTAAATGTTTGTCAACTAAAAGTGCCATTCTTCTTTCACTTAACGCTCCTATTTCACTGATTGCTAAAGCCAAGTTATCACTTGCAAATGCAATAGGTTCAGCATGAAAATTTCCGCCAGAAATTACATCTTGTTCATCTACAAAAATAAGTGGGTTATCTGTTACACCGTTTGCTTCAGTTAATAACGTTTCAGCTGAATTTCTAATTTGTGTTAAACAAGCACCCATTACTTGTGGTTGACATCTAATAGAGTATGGATCTTGTACTCGGGTACAATCTTTATGAGATTGTGAAATTTCACTTTCATCTTCTAATAAATCTCTGTACATTTTTGCCGCGTCAATTTGACCTTTGTGACCTCTGATAGTATGAACTCTATTATCAAAAGGAGCTCTACTACCTAATACTGCTTCCACACACATGGAGCCAACAACAACAGCACTTGCAAATAAATCTTCTGCATGAAACAACCCTTCAAGTGAAAAAGTCGTAGAAAGCTGAGTTCCATTTAACAGTGCCAATCCCTCTTTTGCACCTAAAACAATAGGTTCCATTCCTACTTTTTTAAGACCTTCAACGGCTTTTAAAATCTCACCTTTGTAATTTACGTATCCATATCCCAATAAAATGGCACTCATATGAGCCAATGGTGCTAAATCACCACTTGCTCCCACTGATCCTTTTTTTGGAACACAAGGATATAATTCGTTATTGACTAAGTTCATTAACGCTTGAATTACTTTTAGTCGAATACCCGAATATCCTAAAGATAAAGAGTTGATTTTTAAAGTAATCATCAATCTACAAGTATCATTTGAAATATACTCACCCATACCAGCACTGTGTGATAATACAATTCTTCTTTGTAAATCTTCTAAATCTTCTTTGGCAATTTTTGTGTTTGCTAAAAGTCCAAATCCTGTATTTACTCCATAAACTGTTCTATCTTCATCCACAATTTTTAAAATCGTATCATTTGCTTTTTGTATTTTATCACTGGCACTTTCATCTAATGTGATGAAAGTTTGTTCATTTGAGATTCTTCTTAAATCTTGTAAGCTTAGTTGTCCTGGAACTAAATGTAAGTTAAACATCTTAATTATCCTTTATCATTGGTAAATCTAAATTTTGTTCTTTTGCTTTATTAATCGCAATATCATAACCTGCATCCGCATGTCTCATAACACCTGTTGCTGGATCATTTGTTAATACATTATTCAATCTTTTATGTGCTTCAGCCGTTCCATCTGCCACAATGACTACACCGCTGTGCTGAGAAAATCCCATACCAACTCCTCCTCCATGATGTAAAGAGACCCAAGTAGCGCCACCTGCAGTATTTAGCAATGCATTTAACAATGGCCAATCTGATACAACATCAGAACCATCCATCATTCCTTCAGTTTCTCTGTTAGGAGAAGCCACTGAACCTGAATCTAAATGATCTCGTCCGATTACAATAGGAGCTTTTAGTTCACCACTTTTCACCATTTCATTAAATGCTAATCCAGCTTTTGCTCTATCCCCTGCACCTATCCAACATATTCTTGCAGGTAATCCTTGAAAATGAATTTTTTCCCTTGCTTGATCTAACCAGTTATGTAAAGGTTTATTATCAGGAAACAGTTCTTTCATTTTGGCATCTGTTTTATAAATATCTTCTTTATCACCTGATAACGCTGCCCATCTAAATGGTCCAGTACCTTCACAAAACAGATCTCTGATATACAAGGGAACAAACCCTTTAAAATCAAAGGCATTTTCTACACCCACTTCAAGTGCCATTTGTCTGATATTGTTACCATAATCAAAAGTAGGTATTCCCTTTTCATGAAAACCTAACATTGCTTTAACTTGAACAGCCATAGATTCTTTCGCTTCTTTAACTACTAAATCAGGATTGCTTACTCTTAACTCTTTTGCTTTTTCCAAGCTCCAACCAATAGGCAAATACCCATTTAATGGATCATGAGCACTTGTTTGATCCGTAACTGCATCAGGAAGAAAGTCGCCTTTTAACAATTCAGGGAAAACATCAGCTGCATTTCCTAAAAGTCCAACAGATATTGCTTTATTTTGTTCTTTTGCCTCTTTTAAAAGAGTGATTGCTTCATTTAAAGAGTACGCTTTATAGTCACAATACCCTGTTTCAAGTCTTTTATCGATTCGGGTCTCATCACATTCAACTGCAAGCATAGAAGCTCCAGCCATTGTTGCAGCTAAGGGTTGAGCTCCACCCATTCCTCCAAGTCCTCCTGTTAGAATCCATTTACCACTCAAATCACCACTAAAGTGTTTTTTTCCCATAGATACAAATGTTTCATAGGTACCTTGAACTATTCCTTGAGAACCAATATATATCCAAGATCCTGCAGTCATTTGACCATACATCATCAGACCTTTTTTGTCCAATTCATTAAAGGTATCCCATGTCGCTTTAAAAGGAACGATATTTGAATTTGCGATTAATACTCTTGGAGCATTTTCATGTGTTTTGAAAACCCCTACTGGTTTACCCGATTGTACCAATAATGTTTCATCCGCTTCAAGCCGTTCTAACACCTCAACAATTTTGTCAAAACATTCCCAGTTTCTAGCAGCCTTTCCAATACCTCCATACACAACTAAATCTTCAGGACGTTCAGCCACTTCTGGATCTAAATTATTCATTAACATTCTTAAAGGTGCTTCAGTTAACCAAGATTTTGCTGTTATTTTTGTACCAATTGGAGATTTGATTACTCTTTTTTCACTCATAATTTTGCCTTTTTTATTTTTCTTATGGTACAATTATATATACAATTAGTTTAATTGTCAATACAATTAAACTTTTAATTACAGAAAAAGAGTAGAAATATGGAAAAATATGACAAAATATGGACAAATGCAAGAATAGCCAAAGTAGATAAAAATAACGCAATTATCGTGCTTGAAGGTATGTTCATTGCCGTTAAAGATAAAAAAATTGCAAAAATTGCAAAAATGCAGGATTCGGGGCAAATTATTGCCAGTAAATTACATGATGTGAAGAATAAACTCATCACAACTTCACTTATTGACTGTCATACACACTTAATTTATGGTGGAAATAGAGCCAATGAATTTGAACAAAGACTCAATGGAATCTCTTATTCTCAAATTGCACAAAATGGTGGAGGAATTGCTTCAAGCATAAAAAGCACTAGAGAAGAATCCTTTGATGACATATATAAGAAATCAGCAAAACGACTTGAATCTTTGATAAAAGAAGGCGTTACTACTATTGAGATAAAAACAGGTTATGGATTAGATATCAAAAGCGAAACTAAAATGTTAAAAGTCGCTCAAAAACTTGAAGAGAATTATCCCATACATATAGAAAAGACATTTTTAGGAGCACATGCCGTTCCTCCTGAATTTAAAAATGATTCTGACTCATACGTAAACTATATATGTGATACTATGTTTGATGAAATACATGCGTTAGGTTTGGTGACTTGTGTGGATGCGTATTGTGAACATTTGGCTTTTTCAATAGCACAAACTAAAAAGGTGTTTGAGAAAGCAAAAAGCTTAGGTCTTAATGTAAAACTTCACGCTGAACAGTTTTCTCAAATGGGTGCGACTAAACTTGCGTGTTCATTTGATGCCTTAAGTGTTGATCACTTAGAGTATTGTGATGAAGATTCTATTAAAGCCATGAAAAAAAGTGAAACCACAGCAGTTTTATTACCAGGGGCTTACTATTTTTTACGTGAAACCAAAATGCCTCCTATTGAACTCTTTCGTAAACACAATGTTCCAATAGCAATAGCCACCGACTTGAATCCAGGCACATCCGCATTGTGTTCTCTTCAACTTATGATGAACATGAGCTGCGTTATTTTTGGGCTTACAGTTACTGAAGCCTTTTTAAGTGTAACAAAAAATGCGGCCAAAGCACTTGGATTACAAAATTCAAAAGGAAGTTTAGAAGAGGGATATGATGCTGACTTTTGTATTTGGGATATAAATCATCCCAGAGATTTGATTTGTTCGTATATGCCAAACTCATTAGATTATAGTGTTCAAAATGGAGATAAAGTCGATGTATAATAAACCAAATAAAGATTTATGGCAAGGTCGAGTTGATAGTGAGGATAAAGAACTTGGAAAAAGATGGCATGAAAAAATAAAATTTTTACCTTACCCCTATAAAAAAGAAAAAGGATTAGCACTTTTAGGTTTTGATTGCGATATTGGTGTTAAAAGAAACAAAGGAAGAATTGGTGCAGCACAGGGGGCAGATTCTTTAAAAAGTGCCATGGGTAATTTTGCGTATCATTTAAAAAACACAGCTCTGTATGATGCAGGTAAGATCACTGTTGATTCTGATTTAGAGCAATCACAAGAGTTATTAGCTTCCCATATTACAGAACTTTTAAATCACCAGCATTTTCCAATCATCCTTGGAGGGGGTCATGAAGTGGCCTTTCCAAGTTTTTTGGGACTTTTTAATTCTTTAAAAAAGAAAAAAAATATTGCAATTATTAATTTTGATGCTCATTTTGATTTACGAACTAGCAATCGGGCAACCTCAGGGACTCCTTTTTCTCAAATGGCGCAAGTTTGTAAAAAGAACAAAGTAGATTTTAATTATATGTGTCTTGGTATTTCAGAAGCTTCAAACACACAAGCACTTTTTGCTAAAGCTAAAGAGTTAAATGTCAAATATATACTTGATACCAAAACAACGTACCGAAATTATAAAAAAATAATCAATAAGTTGGATATATTCTTAACAAAAAAAGAGCATATTTATATAACTGTTGATACCGATGTATTTCAAGCTTGTTTAGTGCCTGCTGTGAGTGCACCTGCAGCCAGGGGAATTGAGTTAAATATCACGTATGATATATTGGAGTATCTGTTTTCTAAATATAAAGACAGAATCAAACTCATTGATGTTGCAGAGTTTAATCCAAAATATGACATATCTGATATTGGTAAAAAAGCAATATCACGTCTTATTTTTGATATTGCAAGTTTGTACGATAAAAATATTTCTAATCAAGATTTGTGATTTTATAAATCAAGTCATGTCTAAATTCAAAAACAGACTTGGTCTCAAATGCAACTTGTTCATCTTTTTTACCCAAATCTTCTATATCAATAGCAAGTGTTGCTTTAAAGTATAAATCAACTTCTATTTTATTGTTGGATTCTTTGAATCCTTCAATAATTTGTTTTCTAAATTTATAATTGTTTTTTGCAACCATACACATTTGTCTAAAACTGTGTTTTCCTTTTATACTAAAAGATAATATACCGTTTGTTCTGCTTTCAAATATTACATCGGCATGTAACAAAGATATCATCGTTTCTATGTCAGTATTGTTATATGCATTAATATATTTTTGTACTTCTTCTTTCATTTAATGGCTCCATTTGATAAATATCGTATCAATTCATTTTTATTTTCATTTGGTATTAGGTATACTACGTCAAAATTATATTGAAGAAAACATGAAAAAGTCATTATTAATATCTGCTATTGCATCAAATCAAGGTAAAACCGTATTAACTACAGCGTTACTTTACTATTTTAAAAATTCCGTTCGTCCTTTTAAAGTGGGTCCAGATTATATCGACCCTCAGTTCCATGAAACAATATGTAAAACACCGTCTGTGAATTTAGACACTTTTATCATGAATGAAAATCAAGTCAACTGGATATACAATCATTACTCCAATAAAGAGATTTCTATTCTTGAAGGGGTGATGGGGTTTTATGATGGCGATGATAAAGGCTGTAGCGCATACAGTGTCTCAAAACTACTTAATATCCCAACAATCTTACTTCTTGATGGAAGCGGTTCTTATATCACTATTAGTGCAGTGTTAAAAGGGTTAAAAACGTATAAAAATGACAATACCATCAAAGGCGTTGTATTAAATAAACTCTCTTCAAATATGCACTATACCCTTATAAAAAATCAAATTGAAAAAGATTTTGATGATGTTGTTGTATTGGGATATATTGGTAAAAACCTTCCAAGTCTTAGCAGTACACATTTGGGACTTGATTTAAAAAATGCTCAGGAAGAAGTTCTTGAAAAGCTATGTAAAGAAGTCCTTGAATATATTGATATACCAAGATTGATTGAAGTAAGTTGTACCCTTGATACACCCACACCAAAAGAGACTTATCCCTTTGAACCCATACAAAAGAGCGATAAAAGAATTGCTGTCATTAAAGATGACAACTTCTCTTTTTTATATCATGATAATATTGAAGTATTAAAAGAAGTTTTTGAAGACGTTGTTATTATTAACAGTACCAAAGATGAAATCATTCCAGCAGACGCTCATGCGGTGTTTATTCCTGGAGGTTATATTGAAACAAAAAGTGCCTATGATAAAATCAAGAACTCAAAAAAATTTAAAGAATCTTTGATACAACATGCGTCCAATAAACATGTTTATGCAGAATGTGCAGGACTGTTATATTTATCAAACCAAGTTGACGCTTACAGTATGGCTGGTATTTTAAATGTAAATTTTGAACTTAAAGATAAACGAAGTAGATTAGGATATTATTACGCGAACAATGACACAAAAGGTCATTCATTTCACTATACCAAACCAATCGATGCTCCAGAGGGATTACATTTATTATCTAAAAAAATAGATGGGAAGGCTGAATTTGGCTCTTGGAAAGTGCGAAATGTAATGGGAACATATTTACACACTATGTTTCGTAATAATTTACAACTAGTAAAGGAATATTTTGGAATTTAAACTTGAAGAACCCCCAATAAATATCGGTGCAGACATATCTGTACGTTCATTTGAAATGATTGAAGAAGAGATTCATGCATTTGAAAAAGTAAAAGAATTTGATAAAAACCAAGTAGAAATTATCAGCAGACTCATACACACATCAAGCTGTTTTGAACAAGTCCTTGATAATATCTATTTCAGTGATAATTCAATTGAAAATATCAAACGACTTCTGTTAAACAAAGCAAAAATTATTGTTGATGTTAACATGATAAAAGTTGGTCTGAGTCAATTTTATTTAGAAAAATATGAAAATGAAGTGGTTTGTTATATCAATGAACCTTTTACATTTGAAGCCGCAGAAAAAAACAAAACGACAAGAAGTTACGCTGCTGTTGTTGAAGCGGTTAAAAAACATAAAGATGAACCAATGATTTTGGCCTGTGGAAATGCTCCAACATTTATTTATGCTGCCATTAATACCTTGCTTGAACAAAAAGTTGATTTAAAAAATGTTGCACTTTTACTTTTTCCTGTGGGATTTGTAAATGTTGTAGAAAGTAAAGATTACGGAAAAAGATTTTGTGATCATTTTGGAGTAAGTGGTATTATCATGGAAGGGCGATTTGGAAGCTCAACTATGACAGTGGCAACTCTTCATGCAATTTATAAACTGATAAAAGATTATGATGGAAAAGAAAAATACAACGGAAAATAGCACTACAGAAAACAATACTGTAGACAGACGGTTTAAAGTTTTTGGATCGCAAGTTGATAATAAACGATATAATCTTATGGGCAGTGAAGTTGTTGATGGATTTGCGTGTAAACCAAAAAAATTAGATCCCAACAAACCTATAATGCATTTTAAAACACATATTTTTGTGTGTGATGATGAACGGTGCTCACATGCGCACAAAAGCGAGCACTTAGCAGATGATTTAAGATTGATACTTAAAGAAATCGACCTTCATAAAGGTGCTAGTCGAATTAAAATAAGCAGAACAAACTGTTTTGGAGCATGTCGTTTCAGAGGAGTGGCCAATATCTATGAAAACACCAGCGTCAATGGATTTGAGCCCAATAATAATATTTTTTTAAAAAATACACACAAATATAATAAAGAAAAATGGATTGAACTTTTTGAAGATTTGAGCCAAAATAAACTCATGGATGATTTGGATTTTAAACAAATTCCAATGTCCCAACCAAAGGAATATAACAAATGAATATAATTGTACCCGTAAATAGCAATGACCAAAAAGAAGCAACTATTACACTGCTTGAAGACGTAAAATACTGGGCCTATATAGAAATGGGTGAAGGTGAAATGATTAAGTGTGATTTTCATGATAACAGAGATGATATCAAAGATTGGGTTGAGTGTGTTGTGGTTAAAAATGACAAAGAATACGTCTGGCCATTTATGGAAGAAAATATCATGGTGCTGGTTGCCCCTGAGCAAGATACAATTGAAGAGATAGTATCAGCGTATATGTTCAGAGAACTTCACGACTTAAACGTATAGTGTAAGACATGAAAACAAAAGAGCTAAAAAAGGGATACACCACAGGCGTATTTACTTTTTTGGCTTTTAAAAGTGCGTTAGAAGCTTTTTTAGCAACTTCTTCAACCGCTATTTCAAAAACAAATAAAAATGATAATGATGATTTGGATGTCACAAAAGGCTGCGAAATTGTGGTCTCTGTAACGTCAGATCTTCATGATTTGCTCTTAAGCAACACTCCTCAAGAACCTCATATTTTAGAAAATGGTTCCAATACTATTTCAATTTACGCTGGACTTGGTGTTGGGGTTGTGACCAAAAAAGGGTTAAAAGTTAAGCCGAATTTTGCAGCAATCAACCCAAAACCACTCTTAGCACTGCAAGAAGTCTTTGAAAGTTTTACAAACAACAGTACAAACTTAAATATGTATTGTAGTGTGAGTGTAACAAATGGCCAACAGATAGCAAAACAGACAGCTAATGCTAAAGTTGGGGTTTTAGGTGGCATTTCTATATTGGGAACAAAAGGAATTGTAAAACCTGTTTCCAGTACTGCTTATATTGACTCTGTTGCAACGGAAATAATTTTTGCGAATTCTAATGCGTATGAAACATTGGTTTTTACTTTGGGGAATAGTGCTCTTAGTATAGCCCGCAAAAAATACGAGGAAGAACAGATTATAGAAGTGGCTAATTTTGTCTATGATGCAATAAAGATTGCCAAGGACGCAAAAGTAAAAAATATTCTATTTTTGTGTGGTATTGGGAAAATGACAAAAGTATATCAAGGTTTTAAAAATACCCATAATAGATTTGGGTCTATTGATTTTGTACGGCTTCAAAAAGAGATTTATGAAGAGTTGCATTATGAAGTGGATATAGAATCAACAAAAACAGTTAAAGGCATTACAATAGAACTTGAAAAGGTCAATAAAAAGTTAGTGAATGATTTTTATAAAATGATTGCACATAAAGCAAATGAACAAATAAAAGTTTGGTTTGACGGTATAAATGTAAAGGCTGTCCTACTTGAACAAAATGAGGTATATTAGATGGTAACAATTATAGGTAATGGTATGGGGGATTATGACTTTTCAAATATCTCTTTGGATTTAACTGGCTTTGATACAATAGTTTGTGATAAAAACTTCAAAGAAGAGACTTCAAATATTTTAAAGTTTTCGTATAAAGAAGCAAAAGAGTATCTGCTTGAAAATTGCAAAAAACAAAATATTTTGTATGTCGTAACGGGTTCACCTCTTTTTTACTCTGCTGCAACCCTTTTAGCCAAGCAACTTCCACAAAATGAAGTCAAACTAATAGATAATACCTCATCAAAATCGTATTTACTTTCATCATTAATGATAAGTGAAACAGAAGTTAGTGTTATCTCTATTCATGGAAAAAATAAAATTGACTTAACTTTTTATCGCGCTATAAATTTAATTAAGTGATGTAAAAATAAACTAATAAAATCGAAAGGAAGTGTTATGTCTATTCTCATAAAGGGCGGAACCGTGGTTACCGCAGATCATAGTTATCAGGCTGATGTATATTGTAATGACGGCATTATCCAAGCCATTGGTCAAGATCTTGAAGTACCTGAAAACTGTCAAGTCATCGATGCAGAAGAATTGTTAGTCATGCCTGGCGGCATAGATCCTCATACCCATATGCAATTACCTTTTATGGGTACCGTTGCCAGTGAAGACTTCTACACCGGAACGGCCGCCGGCCTAGCGGGGGGCAATACCAGCATTATCGATTTTGTCATCCCAGCCCCCCAGCAACCACTGATGGAAGCCTATAGCCAATGGCGCGACTGGTCAGAAAAATCTGCCGCTGATTACAGCTTTCACGTCGCCATAACCTGGTGGGACGACTCGGTCGAAGAAGACATGGGCACCCTGGTTCGAGACCATGGGGTCAACAGCTTCAAACATTTCATGGCCTACAAAAACGCCATCATGGCCGATGATGAAACCCTGGTGAAGAGCTTCCGTCGTTGTATGGAACTTGGCGCCATGCCAACCGTTCACGCCGAAAATGGCGAGCTGGTATTCCAACTGCAGCAAGAGATGCTGGCCCAAGGCATTACCGGGCCTGAAGGCCACCCTCTGAGCCGTCCACCAGCGGTGGAAGGCGAAGCCGCTAACCGGGCAATTCGCATCGCCGAGGTGATGAACACACCGATCTATGTAGTGCATGTCTCCTGTAAAGAATCCCTGGAGGCCATCACTCGCGCCCGCAATGAAGGTCAGCGAGTATTTGGCGAAGTGCTGGCAGGTCATCTGGTGGTCGACGACAGTGTATACCGTAATGAAAGTTTCGAATTTGCTGCCGCTCATGTCATGAGCCCACCGTTCCGCTCCAGCGATCATCAAGCCGCGTTATGGCAGGGTCTGCAAGGTGGGAATCTGCAAACCACCGCCACCGATCACTGTTGTTTCTGCGCTGATCAAAAGGCCGCCGGTAAAGACGATTTCAGTAAGATCCCCAATGGTACCGCCGGTGTCGAAGACCGAATGGCAGTGCTCTGGGATGCAGGCGTCAACAGTGGCAAACTGACGATGAACGAATTTGTTGAAGTCACCTCCGCCAATGCCGCCAAAATATTCAATATCTATCCTCGTAAAGGGTCCGTTAGTGTCGGTGCCGACGCCGACCTGGTGGTCTGGGATCCGGAAGGCAGCCGCACCATTTCGGCTAAAACCCATCACCAGAATATCGACTTCAATATATTCGAGGGTCGCACGGTGAAAGGAGTTCCGACCCATACCCTGAGCCAGGGGAACCTGGTCTGGAAGGACGGCGATCTGCGGGCAGTCAAAGGAGCGGGCCGTTATATCCATCGTCCGGCGTTTAACCCGATGTTTGATGCCCTCTCCAAGCAGGCTAAGCGGAACGCACCAACGGCCGTCAAACGCTCTTTGTGAGAGCCCCGATTTTCGCTGGAGAGCAGCCCACAACTTGATAAGTCTGCCACCGAAAACCTTAGGCTTTTAGCCAAAAAGCTAAGCAGCTTAAGGTTACTGAGTTCAACGATAGCCATTGACCTTAATGAGGGGTCTATGGCCTATCGGGGAAACCGTCGCCATCAACGGCACCGAGACGATGATTGCTGGCCGACACAGGTCACTGTCATCAATACCCTTGCTGTTGAAGCGTCGTCCTTGTTGGGGGAATTTATTCCCCCCTTTTTTATACTGTTTGTTTATCTACGGCTTATCCTTGTGCGACTTAGCGGATTATGACGTTGAGTTCAGCAGGATGATTACCACCTCGGGTGCACGATAATGGTCCTGTTCAGTATTCTAATCGTTCTGCTAGCCGTTGCGATGCTGCCCATGCAAGCGGGTGTCAACGCGCAGCTGGCGCGTAGTGGCGGCCACGCACTCTGGGCATCAGGGGTCTCGTTTCTGGTGGGAACCCTGGCTCTTTTATTGGTTTATTCCTGCCTACGCCAGCCCTGGCCAGGATTCAGCCAGCTGCGCGAAGCCCCCTACTGGGCCTGGAGCGGCGGCTTGATGGGCGCCTTTTTTGTCTCTTGCATGGTTATTTTTGCGCCCAAATTGGGTGCAACAACCTTATTGGCTCTGGTAATTGCCGGACAGATGGGAGCGTCGCTATTGCTCGATCATTATGGAGCCATTGGATTCAATACCCACGAAGTCAATCTCTGGCGAGTTTTAGGTATCTGCCTGATCGCCGCTGGCGTATTGCTGATCAAAAAGTTCTAAGTTTTATCCTCTTTGGCTCTGCACAGCACCTGCTGTCCAGTAACAGCTAACGGCTGAATCAGTGCTTTTTTCAACCGCCCCAGCTAGACTGAAACGGCGGCCTTGTTCAGACAGATTTGAAAGCCAACAGCAGAGTGGATAAGATCATTTGACAGTATGTTCAGTAGCGCAAAGCCAGCTGGCAAATAAAATGACTGAGTGGTCCAGGGAGCAATAGATGATAGAACAGCGGCTTGGCTTCGCTGCAGTGATTTTCTTTTTCCTCACCTTTATCCACAGTTCAGAGGTCGCGGCGGCCACCCCGGTCACCATTTACGCCGACAATAGCTATCCCCCCTATGCCTACCAGGAAGGTGGCGAAGTTAAAGGCCTCTATACTCTGATCCTGGAACGGGCATTTTCTCGCATGCCTGACTATCAGATTGATATTCAAGCGGTCCCCTGGAAACGCGGACTGAAATTATTGGAATCAGGCAGAGGCTTTGCACTCTACCCTCCCTATCTACATCTACAGGAAAGGCCTTACATCTGGCCCTACTCACTGCCCATTATTGATGAACGTGTAGTGCTCTATTGCCGCCAACAAGTCATGAACGACAGCGAGAGAAGGCGCTGGCCTGAGGACTATTTTGGCCTGACTATCGGCATTAATGCTGGTTTTCAGTTGGGTGGTGAGCTCTTTTGGCAAGCCGTGCAGCAGCAGAAAATCACCACTCTCGAAGCCACCAGTAATCGCGCCAGCCTGATGATTCTTGGTGTCGGCCGCAGTGATTGTTATATGAACGATCAGCTTTCGATTCAGCTGGAACTGAATCGACTCAAGGACGAAGGGGTCTATCTAGAGGGCAGTAAACACGCAAGCCTGGTCGAAGGTGCGACCATCACCCAGGAACAAGGGTTCCTCGGATATACCGACCGGGACGAAGGTCGCTACCCGTTTAAAACAGATTTTCACAAGCAACTGGATGCCCAGCTGTATCAAATGCGCCGTAGCGGTGAGTTACAGCAGATAATTGATGGCTACCGCTATTAACACTGCTGTTCTCAGCTGCGTTAACAATGACTCATACCGGTGGCCGCGAGCGGCGTCTGTTCAACGCATCCAACCCGCCTTGAGTATCGGAAATTGCCGTCGCCACAGAGGTAAAGCCGAGAATCAAAATCGCCGGCACGGCAATGGCGCTCAACCACTCGATCGCTTTAAAACCCACAATCACGGTATAGGTCATGACAATACCACCACCGACAATCAGCGGCAGGTTGGGGATATCCATAAACTTATTAATCGGGTAGGCAAACATCGCAACCCCGACTCCAAACCAGCCGATCTGGGTAACAGCCAACATGGTAGAGGGGAGCTTTGAGCCGATTCGACCAAAGGCATATCGCGCGAGAACATGCGTCGAAAGATTGGTTTTCGCAGCAGCATAACCCAGCAAGGCGCCATACACTCCGAGAATCAGGTTACCACCCAGAATCACTATAAACAGGTCAGGCCAGAGCTTGAAACCCTGCCCCAAGGTTCCGCTAGTCCACATACTGGCAGCAAAAAAAGTAAAGCCAAGCATAACTGCTGACATTGAGAACAGACCACGTCGTGCACTTTCCGGCACAGGGGATAACGCATAATCCTCATGCTCCGCG